>OGEC01000246.1_pt1 | contig 46747 bp, 39 predicted proteins | sample 1570551 | NCBI WGS metagenome assembly OGEC01 (sample SAMEA2582127, study PRJEB24529) | metagenome | biome: Human gut stool | place: China | collected 2011 | reverse complement strand
AAAGCATACACGATAAAGCAGTAAGTAGAACTCGTGAGGGTCTACATTATCTCGGCGTGAGTATATTTAATCACATTTTGAGTGGCAGGAAAATCAAATGAATGTTACTGAAATCAGACGTCCGGCAGATATGGAAAGAATTACAACGCCAGAACTTGCAAAGGCTTTTATTGACGAGCAGGTTGCATTGATCAAAGAACAGGTAGGAGATAAGAAGGTTCTTCTTGCACTTTCCGGTGGAGTAGATTCATCTGTTGTTGCTGCGCTTTTGATCAAAGCAATTGGTCAGCAGTTAGTATGTGTTCATGTTAATCATGGTCTGCTTCGTAAGGGTGAGCCAGAGCAGGTGATCGAAGTATTCCGTAATCAGATGAATGCAAATTTAGTTTATGTGGATGCTACAGATCGTTTCCTTGACAAATTAGCAGGAGTTGAGGATCCGGAAGAGAAGAGAAAGATTATCGGTGGAGAATTTATCGAAGTATTTGCAGAAGAAGCAAGAAAGCTTGATGGTATTGAGTTCCTGGCACAGGGTACAATCTGGCCGGATATTCTTGAGTCAGAAGACGGAATCAAAGCGCATCATAATGCAGGAGGACTTCCTGAAGATATGAATTTTGAACTTGTAGAACCCGTTAGAATCCTGTTTAAGGATGAGGTTCGTGTTGTAGGAGATGAACTTGGTCTTCCACATGGTATGGTTTATCGTCAGCCATTCCCGGGACCGGGACTTGGAGTTCGTTGTCCGGGAGCTATCACACGTGATCGTTTGGAAGCAGTACGTGAATCTGACGCAATTCTTCGTGAGGAATTTGAGAAGAACGGACTCGAAGGAAAGATCTGGCAGTATTTTACTGTTGTTCCGGATTTCAGATCTACAGGAATCAAGGATGGAAAACGTGCTTTTGAGTGGTCTTGTATCGTTCGTGCAGTATGCTCCATCGACGTTATGACAGCAACTGTTGCTGAGATTCCACATGAATTAATGGTTCATATTACAGAACGTATCACACATGAAGTTCCGGGAATCAACCGTGTACTTTATGATTTTACACCAAAGCCGACAGGAACAGTGGAATTTGAATAATATTCGCAGCATCTATATAACAAGAAAGAGAAGCATCATATGAGACATACATTTACATTAGCTAATGGAGTGGAAATCCCAGCAGTGGGGTTTGGTACCTATAAAGCCGCAGACAACACCGATGAAGCAATTATAAGTGAAGCAATCCGACAGGGGTATCGCCATCTTGATACGGCAGCCTTTTATTTCAATGAAGAAGCAGTAGGAAAAGCTGTGCACGAGAGTGGAATTCCACGAGAAGAAATTTTCCTGACATCAAAGGTATGGAAAGATCATCTTGGATATGATTCAACTTTGCAGGAGTTCGAAAGCACTTGTAAAAGATTAGGTACAGATTACTTGGATCTCTATCTGATTCATTGGCCAAGACCTTCTGATCTGAATGCAGAGTGGAGAGATTTGGATGTGGAGACATGGAAGGCATTGGAGGATCTCTATAAGTCGAAAAAGGTACGGGCAATCGGTGTCAGCAATTTTCTGCCACATCATTTGAACAATCTGTTAGAGAGGACAAGCATTACTCCTATGGTGAATCAGTTAGAATTCCATCCAGGATATATGCAGAAGGCTGCAGTCGATTTCTGTAAGCAGATGGGTATTCAGGTAGAGGCATGGAGTCCGATCGGTCGAGCCAGAGTTCTCAAGGAGCCACTTCTTATGGAACTCGCAGAAAAATATCAGGTATCTGTCGCACAAATCTGCATCAGATTTGCTCTGCAGTGCGGCGTGTTGCCGTTGCCAAAATCCTCTTCTGGTGAACGAATGCATCAGAATCTGGATGTTTTCGGATTTGACATAGAGGAAAATGATATGTATCAGTTGATGACTTTACCGCAGATCGGATGGTCGGGAGAACATCCGGATCGAGAACGGGTAAGATTTTAATTCAAAGAAAATAAAGCTATTGAAAATGACACCCCCTAAAAGAGGTGTCATTTTCTTATAAGAGCTTTTTATAGAAGAGAAGTAGTCGTTTATACAACTTCCGTCATAATCTAAGTGTCTGCTCATAATTTATTTCTTATTTTTGATCTGGCCATATTTGTAGAGAGCGACCATAGCATTTACGGCTTGTTCAGCAGTCGGATAAGCTGGGATTCCATGATCTCTCAACTTCATGATAGCTTCCTGACATTCTTCACCACCCTGGCATTCCATAATGAACGGTTTTCCAAGATGCTTATATGTCTCGTAAATATCGATAACCAGATCTGTTACAGCCGGAACATCTGTTACTGCTGTCGGACAGATGGATCCAAGTATTCCATGTACATTCGGGTCACGCATTACCTGTGTGAATGCACCTTTATACTGAACAGGTGAAGCTGTTCCGGAAATATCAACAGGATTAAGCGGAGAACCAAACATTGGCATATATGCACGGATTCTTCCTGCTAGATTAGGAGAGATCTCTGCCAGCTCATGCATTGGCATTCCCCGACGTTCAAAGTGATCACAGCTGAGAAGACCTGAACCACCACCGTTGGTAATCATAACGATATTGTCACCCTTTGGTGCAGGCTGCATTCCTAATGCCATTGATATATCGAGGAATTCCTGCCATGTGGTCGCACGGATAGCTCCAGCCTTTTCAAAAATATCATCATAAAATGCATCATTTGTTCCTTTGTTTTCAGAAGCAGTATGTGCAAATGCAGCTTTTTCACCAATCTTTGAACCACCGACTTTTATTGTTACGATCGGTTTATCAACACTGCGGCAAGCTTCAATAAATGCATCAGGACTATCCAGTCCTTCAATATAAATTGCAAGACATTTACTGTTTTCATCTCTTCCGGCGTAGGATATAAACTCACAGAAATCAACGTCAGCTTTATTTCCAAGTCCTACGAAGAAGCTCATTCCAAAATGATCTTTCTGTGAGGTTCCAAGTGCCGCAAGCAAGTTGGCACCTGACTGAGAAATCATTGCTACAGGACCTTTGATTGGAAGATAAGGGATAAATCCGCAGTTGAAATTAAGGTATGGACTTCCCATTCCTACAAGGTTTGGTCCAATCAGAGGCAGCTCATGATCACGACAATATTGAGTGAGTTCATCCTGCAGTGTTCCACGTCCGATTTCTTTAAATGCACTTGTGGCAATAACAACAATCTTAACTTTCTTTTCAACACAATCTTCCAAAACAGATTTAACAATGTGTGCAGGTACAGCAAGAAAAGCAAGATCGATTTCATCAGGAATATCCTTTACAGTCTTATAAGCTGTAAATCCGGCAACTTTATCTGCTCTTGGATTTACAGGATAAATCTTTCCTTTATATCCCCATGTTAAAAGGCCATCAACAACTTTATAGCCGACCTTTGTGGAATAACGGCTGGCTCCGACTACGGCAATCGTTTTTGGATTTAATGCATATTGAAGTTTATCAACAACATATTCTCTTGGATGTTTTACGATCATATTACTGCACCTCCTCTGAGTCAGTTGAGAAACGACATTTTACGGAACCGGATTCCAGTCTGTTCTGTAAAAAGTCATCCGTCATAACGCATTCTTCCCAATATCCGTTATCATCATCAAGACGGGCTACCCAACGTCTGAACTGTCTCTTTGAATTTGCTACCTTTACTTCTTCAATCTCAGCGTATCCTTCCAACATTCTTCTGATTGCTTCGACGTCATTTACCTCAGTATAAACAGTCAGCATACAATCGTAGAAAGAATCACCGAACTGAAGAATGTCTACAAATTCCGGCATAAGTGAGAATTCATCTACAATTTCTGCTTTTCTGTAACTCGGAACGTTCTGGAACATACGAACCAGATACATATGCATTGATATTCCAAGTGCTCTGTAATTAATATAAATCATTGGCAGCATAAATTTTCGTTCATCAACACACATTACAATGTCTTTTTTCATTTGTTTGCCATCCAGGCCAGATAACTTCTCCAACATATCAAAATCAAACATATCTGCGATGGATTTTGTGCTGTTAAGAGCTTCAATAATGGCAAAATCTTTTTTATCTATTTTGTTCTGAACTTTAAGGAATTTCTTCCGTTGTTCTTCTCCAAAAATAAATTTTCTGTATCTGTCTTCCGGAACATCCCACTGGTTCACCAATGATTCTCTGACATCTGCTCTGATCGGGCAAAGATGTACATATTCAACCTCCGGTCTGTCTTTCCATGGCTGGATAACATCTGCAAGAAGATTGTCCAGAACTCTCATGTGATTTCCGTTAAAGAAATCGAAATCGCCCTCTGCGAGATATCCTGTACAAATATCATCTTTATTCTGATACCATTTGGCAAATTCAGCTTTTACCTTTGGATCTGTACCGTCTTTTAATTTGACAACCCAATAATAAAGTCCCCAACCGTAAACACCAACATTTGGATTCATAACGAACATGATAAGATGTTCATCATACATTCGTTTTAATCGATCCTTGATATCATCGGGTTTGATTCCGGTTTCTTTTTCAATATAATCGATATTCCAAACTTCCGGATAGACTTGATAAAATGACTTCGCGACATTGTATGCTGCAACTTCTGTAGCATCGAGAGAATATGTTCCCGGTTCAGAGTAACCGTATCCTCTAGGTGGAAAACAGTTTTTTTTCATCCATGCCTGCTGCTGATCCGTTCCTATTGTGTATAATGTTTCTCCCATAGAATACCTACCTCCTTCTATTTTTATATACACGCTTCTTATATACCCAACATAACATAAACAAATCGATAAACCAATCTCTTTCAGATGTGTTTGAACAAAGCTAATCAGATTGTTTGAAATAGCCTAAAAACTGGAAAAAATACTTTATTTTTATGTCAATTTATACTATAATTACATATATATTGCGGAGCTTTTAAAAATATATGAAAGAAGAAAAAACAATTTTATTTCAAGACAATTTTATACATAATTCTATTAAAGATGCATTCCTGCAACTCCTTATGAAAAAGGATTATATGCAAATCACTATAACGGATCTTTGCAAATATGCAGGTGTTAGCAGAGGAACATTTTATGCTCATTTTGGTAACATAGGGCAGGTGGTTGATGAATTGTTTTCAGATGCATTATGTGATATTAAAAATATGGCGTTGCTATCAGAAAATGCATCGAATTCAAATTCAAAGAAGGGGCTTTGTTGGGTTCTTCGAAAGAATCCAAAATATCAGCCGCTTTTTTTCTCAGAAGCGTTGTTTCTTCAAGCTGTAAAGCATACTGTTGCGGCACTAAGACAAGATTTTCTTGATTTAATGAGTGGCAAGACGGAATTGGATGAAGCTTCATTAACAGATTTATTGACAGTTCAAATTATGGGATGTTTGGGGATGTGCAGAAAGCATCTGGGAGAGTCTGATGAGGAATGGTGCAGATTCCAGAGTTGCTTTGATCTCTTCCTTAAAGCAGGTTATCAGGGGATTATTCAAAAATAAGGAGAGTATTTCTACTCTCCGTTAGCGAAGAAGGGACATTGCCATTCTTCGGTATGTGTGGCGTTTTCCACGAATTGCCACGCTATAGGCTGTGATATTCTCAGGTAATGCCATGCCCATATATCCGCTGTCTCCAATATGATGAATATCCGCACCGGCCATTTTACACATAAGAGCAATCTGACGAATGGTATCTTCATCTGCACCTTCCTGAGATGTTCCAATCGTTGTCATCGCCAGAGCACCTTTCTCATGCGCCTTTTTAATTAATTTACCGGCATATTCCATTGTGATCCCAGGAACTGTTCCAGGTGCCGGAAGTAATATCACGTCGGCGCCAGCATCGATAAAATCTACAATATCTTTTTCAGTAAGAATCTTTTCTCCTGCTTCTGAAATGATTCCAGATGCATGCATTTTCCCGGCTGTAAGGATTACTCGGTCACCAACAGCATCTTTTAGCTTTGAAAGTGCCTGCATGATTGCTTCATTGTCTACCCCTACTCCAGGATTGCCTGTCAGAACAATCATGTCTACTCCCATATCGGCAGCTTTTCTTGCATTATCAACGGTTGCCTGGCGACCTGTTGTCAGATTCCAGACAGACTCCTCGTCATTGTTTTTAATTGTAGCCGGTTCTAGATTTATCGCAACCATTCTTCCGGTAAGACGTTTTACTTCACGAATAGTATCTTCTGGTGATACATGTGGCAATCCCTGGATTACAGGCTGATTGACATCGAAAATATTTAACATGATCAAGTCTGCTCCAAGTGAGGTTACAAATTCTGCATTTGTAATGTTCACTAACATCGGTGTTACTGTTCCGATTGTTTCTGCAGCAAGTGTTCTTCCTTCACTATCTGCAATAGAAGTTAATAAATCTGATTTGCTATAAGAAGATAATTCAGTAGCTGTTGTGTCTATAAGTCGCTTTGTCATGAGAGTAGTTCCTTTCTAATAATATATATTTTGTAATAAAATTTTCTGATTAAAGTATTTTTGATTGGCTGACATCCTTCTCATGTTAGTTTTTTTTATGATTAACAATATAAATCCCTGCGCATACTAAAACTAACGCCATCAGACTCCCTACATTAAATGCCTGCTTTACTTCTCCAAGTATCAGTGCCGATAAGATTACGCTGCAAAGTGGATTTACGAATCCGAAAATCGCAACCTTGGAAACATCATTCCATGCAAGCAGTATAGACCAGAGCGTATATGCCACTGCCGAAACCAGCGCAAGGTAAAATATAATTGACAGACCACCGGCAGTTACATTTCCCAGGCGTCCGCCCATTCCAAGTCCAATTAAAGTCAGAACAATTCCGCCCATCGTGAACTGGGTTCCGCTTAATACGACCGGTGATACTTTTTTAGAAAAAAGATTAATCAGCACAGTGGATATTCCATAAGACAACTGTGCAATCAGGATAAACCCTTCTCCAATCAACTGAAACTCCATATCCAGAGAATTTCCCATCAGATTGATTACTACAACGCCTGCAAATCCAAGAACACATCCTGCAATTTTTCTGCTTGTCATTCGTTCATTTCGAAAGACCAGACAAGACAACAGAATTGCGATAAAATTTCCAAGTCCGGTAATGATTCCACCCTTCACTCCTGAAGTGTGTGCAACTCCTATGTAAAAAAAGAAATATTGCCCCACGGTTTGGGCAAGACACACAGGAATGGCATATTTTAAGAGCTCCCGATCAGGAAGCATCATTTTCTTTTCCTTGATTGATGCAAAAATTAACACCAAAATCCCAGCTAAAGTAAAGCGGATTCCAGCAAAGATAATCTGACTTGCAGTGTCTGAAGAATCCACCTGCAGAAGGTGATACCCTGTCTTAATCACCGGGATTGCACTTCCCCACAGGATACAGCATACACAAGCAAGAAGTGTTACAATACCAGTTTGAGTCAATTTGTTTTGTTTTTGTGCCATTTTCTTATTTCTCTTTTCGTATAAATTTCGTTATTTCGATTTTTTCAGGTTTTATTTTCAATATCTGATAGTTATTCGTTGCATAACGTTCATAAATAACATTATCACAAGAATGATACAATGCCAAGCTGAATTGATAAAGCGTCTTGACATCAATATTATTTTAACATATGATGAAAAATATCTTGTTGCATAAAAGTATAGTTGGCTGATTTTAAGAAATTAGGAGAAGGATAATGGATTTAAATAAGTTATCTATGAAAAAAATTCGAGAACTGATTATTTTTACAGTGCTGCTTGTAGTTGCATTGTGGAAATTTGAAGTAGTGATCGATGTACTGAAAACGATAGGGGGAATTCTATTTCCATTTGTACTTGGTGGAGCAATCGCTTTCGTGATCAATGTGCCAATGAGTTTTTTGGAAAAGAAGATTTTTGGCAAGGTAAAAGAAGAGAATAAGGCAGGAAAAAAGCTCGCCAGGCCGGTAAGTTTGCTTCTTACGATCATTTTGGCTGTCGGTGTAGTTGTATTAGTAATGTTTGGTGTGATTCCACAGCTTACCCGGACAATAGCAAGTCTGATGATAAGTATTGCTAATTTTATTCCACAGATGCAAGACTGGATTCGAGAGTTTTCACATAATAATCAAGATATTATGAAATTAGTAAATCAAGTACAGTTTAATCCCGATCAGGCAATTAAATGGGGAATCAGTATCCTTGGCAGCGGAGCAGGAAATATGATGAATACGACAATGTCGGCAGTGGGCTCTATTGTTAGTGGATTTGCTACATTTTTCATTGCGTTTTCTTTTGCATGCTACATTCTTTTTCAGAAAGAAAAACTGTATGTACAGATAAGAAAAGTATTTTTTGCATTTATTCCGAAACAAAAAGCAGAGGCATTCCTGAAAATTTGTTCTCTGACCTATCGAACATTTGCAAATTTTCTTACAGGGCAGTGTGTAGAAGCTGTGATTCTCGGAAGTATGTTTGTCGTTACACTCAGTATTTTAAAAATGCCATATGCACTTTTGATCGGAACTTTAATTGCATTTACTGCATTGATTCCGATCTTTGGAGCTTTTATCGGATGTGCAGTGGGTTGCTTTTTGATTTTTATGGTAAGTCCTAAGCAAGCAATTTTATTTATTATTGTATTTTTGATTCTTCAGCAGATTGAAGGCAATCTGATTTATCCGCATGTGGTTGGTGGCTCTGTCGGGCTTCCGTCAATCTGGGTGCTTGCTGCTGTTACGATCGGTGGCAATCTCATGGGAATCGTAGGAATGCTTATTTTTATTCCATTAGTTTCAGTTTTGTACACTATTTTCAGGGAATTTGTATATCTTCGTCTGAAGGAAAAAAATATAAAACAAGTGACAAAGACAGTGGTGGAAGAATATACGGCAGAGGAAATTGCTGTAATGGAAAAAAATATAAAAAAGAATAGAGAATAAGAGGAAAACAAAAAGCGGAAAATCTCATTAGATTCAGAGGTTTTCCGCTTTTAAGTGCTTTGCTTTACAATAGAAACGAAGGAGAGCCGCTATTTGAAGTTTTCTTCATGATCGTTTTCTTTTGCTTTTTTCAGTTTTTTGAATGTTATTTTTTTGATGCTTTTCTTAACTATAACTACGATAACAGCTATGACTGCTGCACATACAATAAGGATCGGTAAGGCACCAAGGATTCCAATGATCAGATTCCTGAAACCGTGACCTACTTTATACAGATTGTCTCCAAATCGTTCTTTGATTTCTTCAAAGAAGCCTTTCTCACCTGCGTCTGTCATACGTTCGACTTCAAATATCTCTACATGTACTGTGCTGTAATCAATCTGATTGTCCAGAAGTCTAAGTTGACTTTCGTAGCTTTCTATTTCATATCGGATATCGGATAATTTACTTTCAATGGCTAAGAGGTCTTCCATATTTTCTGCTGTAGAAAGCAGCTCCATCAAACGTGCCTGTTCCGTTTCTAAAGCTTTTTTATGACTTTCGACATCTACATACTGAAGTGTCACATCTTCCACGGCTTCATTTTCCTGTGTTACATTTCCAAGTTCACCAACGATATCCACAAACTCATTTAACTTGTCTGCCGGAATTCGTATGGTGTAGCTTGCATATCGGGTTGTTGTATAAGAATAACTATTGCCGCTGATAGAAGAATTCTCGACATAGCCACCTAGTTCAGTAGTTTTTGTTTTTAGGCTATTGAGTACAGAATCAAATTCTTTTGTCTGCAAAGAAAGAGAAACCGTTCGGATCAGTTTTCGTCCGTTTTCTACCTGAGCTTCCAGTCCATTTCCGGAAGTGACTCCTGCATCGGCCGTTTCTGCAGGTTCTTCGCAGTATTCGTTTTCTGAATAATCTGTACCGTAGACTGATTCCATGGTTGCACTGTCCTCGGATGCTGACATTGATTTGCTGCCACATCCGACAGTCAATAGTGCCATCATAATTGCTGTGAAAAATGCGATTCTTTTCTTAAATTTCATACAAACACCTCCATTCTATCAGTAGGTCTTGAGTGAAGGTTAAAAGGGGAGTAGATTTATTTTACATTGGACAGCTTCTTTTTTCTCCTTTGTCCATGTCTCCGCGTAAATAGTGTCCATTAAATTCCATATTAATGTCACGGATCTCTTTTTTACCTTCGATATACTCATCGTACATTTCTGAAAGTCTTGCCATGCAACCATCGCAGCTTGCAGAAATGTTGCCTAAAGATTCTTTTACGATCTGTTTTCTTTCCTCTACGGTTGTATCTTTTATTAAAATGCTTTTGAATTCCATGATAGTTACCTCTGCTTTTCGTTTAGATTTAATAGCTATTTCTATTAAGAGTATAACATAAAATATGATTAACTGCATAGTTCCTGGAGAATATAAAATGCCTGGGAAAAAGCTCTTTAAAAAGGGGTTTAATTATAAGCTATAATGAGGTAGAATAGAGAGAGTTATCATATCAGATTTGAGATTGTTTTCCGTCATCATAAGTGGTAAACAACAAATTGGTATTACTGGAGAGGCGTAGGTATGGCGGAAGTACATGGGGAATCAAAGCTGACTTTTTTGGAGTCGACAAGCATTATCATAGGACACGGTGTGGGATCGGGAATTCTTTCGGTTCCATTCCTTGCATCCAGGAATAACTGGCATGATATCATCTGGATCGCGGCAGTGGCATATTGTATGAATTTGCTATTGCATTTTATGATTGCGGAACTGTCTTTGAATAACAATGGCGCGCAGTTTATCAAATGCTTTGAAAATGAATTGTTTGTGGGAAAGTTAAAGATGGCATGTACATGGCTGGCGTTTGGTCTGCTTGGCTTTTCGGTTGTAGTGAATGTGAGTGGATTTATTACCGGTGCGGCAGCAGTATTTTCTGCATGGTTTCACCTTCCGTCAGTGGTCGGAATGCTGCTCTTTTATGTATTGGCAGCAAGTGTGGTCTATATCGGAATGAAACTGGTTGGTATCTGTGAAAAAATTGCAGTGATTTCTATGTTTGGAGTCATAGGGATCCTTTTTGTAGCAACGATGCTTTCAGAGACAACAGAGCTTTCGACAAAGTTCTATTCGAATAACAATATGCTGGCACTTTATAGCATGATTGCATTTTCCTTATCTGCAGTTATGTCTGTGCCACAGGTTGTGAAAGGTTTAGAAGGAGACGAAAAAGGTATTCGTAGAGCAATTGCAGCGGGTACAGGCTTGAATATGGGATTAATCCTTTTGATTACCTTTATGACGCTTTTGGGATGTTCGAATGTGACAGAGAACGGAGCATTAGTGGATCTTTCCGGTCATCTTGGCGGATGGGTCAGCATTATCGGATATGTATTTTCCTTGCTGGCTCTTGCGACATCCTTCTGGGCAAATACACTGAATCTTCGAGATATCGTGAATGAACAGACGAAATGGGGCGAAAAGATCAGCTGGCTTGCGGCCACAGTACCATGCCTTGTGATCGCGCTTGTGGGAGTGCAGAGCTTTGTCGGATTCACGAGAATGGCAAGTGTAGTTCAGGTTCTGACCGGAGTAGGGGTTATTATTGCGTACAACCGTTCCAGAAAACGTGCGGGAACCAGTCTGATCTGTGGAAGACTTGGAAGCCTGCCGTTCCAGATATTAGCAGTAGCAGCGTCGTTGGTAGCATCTGTAGGAGCAGTGCTTACGGTGACAGTGTGAAATTATAAACATGTTAACACAAAAGTTGATGGAGAAGGAGATTGGAAAATGCAAGAACAGATGAAAGTGAACAGTAGTATTTTAGAAAGATTTGAATTCAGGGATATTAGACAGGAAGAGGCAGATCAGGCAGTCTTAATTGAGAAAATTTGTTTCCCGCCAAATGAAGCATGTTCTGAGAAACACATGAAGGAGCGAATTGGTGTGACTCCAGAATTGTTTTTAGTTGCAGTAGATAAAACAACCGGGAAGTTAGCAGGATTTTTGAATGGAATTGCAACGGACGAGGAAAAATTCCGAGATGAATTTTTTACAGATGCATCTTTGAATAATCCAAAAGGAAAGAAAGTTATGATCCTCGGATTAGATGTATTACCGGAGTATCGAGGACAAGGTCTGGCACGAGAGATTGTAAGATGTTATCTGCAAAGAGAAGAAGAAAAGGGAAGAAAAGAAATTGTTCTTACCTGCCTGGATGAAAAAGTAGAGATGTATAAAAGATTTGGGTTTGTGGATCTGGGAATGTCAGATTCTGTCTGGGGTGGAGAAGAATGGCATGAAATGACATATTATCTGAGATAGAAGTGAATAACGAATGATAGTGAAAGCTGTAAAGTCTAATGGAAAATATTTGCCAAAGACTTTACAGCTTTTTTCTAAAAATGTATGATAAGAAAGAAAAATGAAAAACGTGAGATAGATAAGACGAGGAGAAAATATCATGGAGTATTGGGATATTTATGATGCGGAGAAACGGCTGACCGGAAGAACGATGAAGCGAAATGACTGGTGCTTAAAGGATGGGGAATACCATCTGACAGTGCTTGGAGTTGTGGCAAGACCGGATGGAACGTATCTGATCACGAAACGTGTAATGACAAAAGCGTGGGCACCGGGTTGGTGGGAAGTATCCGGCGGTGCAGCGCAGGCAGGAGAGTCTTCTGAGGAAGCGGTACGCCGTGAAGTGAGAGAAGAGACAGGATTAGATATTTCTAATGCAGAAGGCGGATATGTATTTACTTATAAGCGAGAAAATCCGGGCGAGGGTGATAATTATTTTGTTGATGTATATCGCTTTGTGCTTGATATTGATGAGAATGATCTGAAACTTCAGACAGAAGAAACAGATGGATATATGTTCGCAACTAAGGAGGAGATTGAAAACTTTGCCAAGGAGGGAATCTTCCTTCATTATGACAGCATTAAGAGAGTGTTTGAACAGTTACAATAATTTATAGAATGAGGAAAAGTTATGCATTCAGAAAAGAAGAAAAACAGATTTGAAATTGATATGTGCAATGGCTCGATCATGAATAAGCTGATTTCTTTTTCAATTCCGCTGATGATATCTGGAATTCTGCAGCTTGCATTTAACGCAGTGGATATTGTTGTGGTAGGAAGATTCAGTGGAAGTGAGTCACTGGCAGCAGTCGGATCAACCACAGCACTGATTAATGTATTTACGAACTTATTTATAGGAATATCTCTTGGAGCAAATGTGCTTGCAGCCAGGTTCTATGCGGCAGGGCGCGAGAAAGAGATGTCGGAGACGGTGCACACAGCGATTACATTTGCGATTATAAGCGGAGTTGTGATGGCATTAGTTGGATTGTTCTTTTCCAGAGGAGCACTTGAGTTGATGGGAACACCGGATAATGTGATCAATCTTTCGACACTATATATGAAGATCTATTTCCTGGGAATGCCGTTTTTTATGTTATATAATTACGGAGCGGCAATCTTAAGAGCGGTTGGAGATACGAAACGACCACTTTTGTTTTTGATCGTAGCAGGTGTGATTAACGCATGTTTAAATCTTTTACTTGTAATTGCTTTTCATTTAGGAGTCGCGGGTGTTGCAATTGCAACTGTGACAGCACAGTTTGTATCGTGTGTATTGGTATTGCGTTGCCTGTATAAATCAGACAGCAGTTATCAGCTTCGCTTCTCGAAGCTAATGATAAAAAAAGTATATTTAGGACAGATCTTTCAGGTTGGAATTCCGGCAGGAATTCAGAGTACTGTGATCAATTTCTCAAATGTACTTCTGCAGTCATCGGTCAATTCTTTCGGATCCGTGGCGATGGCAGGATATACGGCAGCGAATAACATTTTTGGATTTTTATATGCATCGATCAATGCAGTGACACAGGCATGTATGAGTTTTACAAGCCAGAATTACGGAGTCGGAAAATGGAAACGAATGGACAGAGTCTTAGTTGACTGCCTGATTCTTTCCACAACGATTGCATTAATTCTTGGTGGAGGTGCGTATCTCTTTGGACCGGAACTTTTGAAGATTTATACCGATGATCCTCAGGTTATCAGCTGTGGTATGGAGATCCTTCTGTATACAACAGTTACTTATTTTCTGTGCGGATGGATGGATCTGTTCCCGGGATCTCTTCGTGGAATGGGAAAATCAATTGTGCCGATGATACTTTCCGTAATCGGAACAGTCGGAACGAGAATCGTCTGGATCTTTGGAATATTTCCAAGATTCAGATCATTAAAGATTTTGTTTATTTCCTATCCGGTATCCTGGATCATTACGATCATCCTGCAGGTGATTTGCTTTATTTTTGTCAGAAGAATCGTTTATGCGCCACTGAAAAAACGAGAGGCTGCTATATAATGAAAAAAGAAATGCTTTATTTCCCAAAATATAAGAGGGAATAAAGCATTTCTTTTTTTATTACAGCATTTTGTAAATGATAATTATTGACAAATTCAATATCCTGGAATAAGCTAGTTTTGTAAAACTAATTGATAAAAAATCGCAATAAACTAAAGAGGATGATAAAAAAATGACATTAAAAGAATTAGCGATTGGAAAGAGTGCTGTAATTCGAACGGTTGGAGCTTCCGGTGCGTTACGACAGCATTTTTTGGATATGGGTATGATTCCGGGTGCGGAAGTTACGGTGGTAAAGTTTGCACCGATGGGAGACCCGATGGAATTGCAGGTACATGGATATGAACTGACACTTCGTCTTGCAGAGGCAGAACAGATTGAAGTTGAGGAAATCAGTGAGAGAACAAACAGCCATTTCCGTGGAGAACGTTTGAAACCGGTAGATCATCCGGGACTTGGAGAAGAAGGAAAGTATCATTCTGAAGAAGATGCTAATCCGTTACCGGATGGAACAGTGCTTACTTATGCCCTGGTAGGAAATCAGAACTGTGGAAAGACAACGTTGTTTAATCAGCTCACAGGAGCAAATCAGCATGTAGGAAACTTCCCCGGAGTAACAGTAGACCGTAAGGATGGAACAATCAAAGGTTATCCGAATACGAATGTGACAGACCTTCCGGGAATTTATTCAATGTCTCCATACAGCAGTGAGGAGATTGTTTCAAGAAATTTTGTGTTGAATGAACATCCGAAAGCAATCATTAATATTGTGGATGCAACGAATATTGAGCGAAATCTCTATCTGACAATGCAACTTCTTGAAATGGATATTCCGATGGTAGTAGCTTTGAATATGATGGACGAGGTGATTGGAAATCATGGATCTATCGATGTGAATACAATGGAAGCACTGCTTGGAGTTCCGGTTATTCCGATTTCGGCAGCGAAGAACGAAGGTGTGGATGAAGTAATACGTCATGCACTTCATGTGGCAAAATATCAGGAGCGTCCGCTGCGTCAGGATTTCTGTGATAAAAGTGATCATGACGGTGCGGTCCACAGATGTATCCATGCAGTGATTCATCTGATTGAAGACCATGCAGAAGAAGCAAAGCTTCCGGTACGTTTTGCCGCAACGAAGGCAATTGAGGGAGATCCACTGATTTTGGAGCAGTTAAAGCTTGATCAGAATGAGTTGGATATGCTGGAACATATCGTGCAGCAGATGGAGACGGAACGTGAGGTTGACCGAAGTGCGGCAATCGCAGATATGCGATTCGATTTTATCGAGCGTCTCTGCGAGCAGACGGTTGTGAAACCGAAAGAGAGTAAAGAACGTGTCAGAAGTGAGAAGATAGACAAAATCTTGACAGGAAAATATACAGCGATCCCATGCTTTATCGGAATCATGGTGCTTGTATTTTATCTGACATTTAATGTAATCGGTGCATTTCTGCAAGGAATTCTGGAAATGGGAATTGATCAGTTGTCAAGAATGGCTGAGGCGGGACTGCTCGCACTCAATGTAAATGATGCAATCCGAAGTCTTGTAATCGACGGAATCTTTACAGGAGTAGGAAGCGTGCTTAGTTTTCTTCCGATTATCGTTACTTTGTTCTTCTTCCTATCTATGATGGAAGACAGTGGATATATCGCGCGTGTGGCATTTGTAATGGATAAAATGCTTCGTAAGATCGGTCTTTCCGGTCGAAGCATTGTGCCGATGTTGATCGGATTCGGATGTACAGTTCCAGCAGTTATGGCAACAAGAACATTGACCAGTGAGAGGGACCGTAAGATGACGATCCTTCTGACACCGTTTATGAGCTGTACAGCAAAACTTCCGATTTATGCATTCTTTGTAAGTACATTTTTCCCGGGTAAGGGCGGACTGATCATGTCGGGTCTGTACGTGCTTGGAATTGTAGTTGGAATTTTAATCGCATTCCTTTATCGAGGAACTCTGTTTAAAGGAGAACCGGTACCATTTGTTATGGAACTTCCGAATTATCGTCTGCCGGGTGCGAAGAATGTGGCACAGCTTCTTTGGGAGAAAGCGAAAGATTTCTTACAGAAAGCATTTACAGTTATTCTGATGGCAACGATTGTTGTATGGTTCTTGCAGAGTTTTGACTTGCATCTGAACCTTGTGGAGAATTCAGCAGATAGTATTCTTGCTATGATTGCAGGTGCACTTGTTCCAATCCTTCGTCCGCTTGGACTGGGAGACTGGAGAATCTGTACAGCACTGATCAGTGGATTTATGGCGAAAGAAAGTGTAGTATCAACACTTGAGGTATTGTTTGGTGGAGGAATTGCTTCTGTACTGACTCCTCTGTCAGCCGGTGTCCTGCTTGTATTCAGTCTGCTCTACACACCATGTGTTGCAGCGGTCGCATCAGTAAGGCGTGAGCTTGGTACAAAATGGGCTGTCGGAATGGTATTCTGGCAGTGTTTGATCGCATGGGTTGTGGCAATCATTACGAGAGGAATCGGAATGCTACTTTTCTAATGGGGAAAGCTGCTACTGTGACAGTAACGAAATGTCTCGGAATAAATCGTCTGGGAATAAATGATAAAATTTATTGACAAAACAGAATTCATTCGTTATAGTAAGAAACGATGTATCAGTGAGGCGGTTGTTCATGAGACGAAAGATGAATTGAATATATTCCGTGAGGGAGTAGTTCGCATGCAAATGTGATTTGTCAACATACCGGTGAGAATGAGTTTTAAAAGATCACCTGGCAAATCTTAAAGAATGAGACTCATGTATGTTTTAAATAAGAGGACAAGCTTGTTATATCAAGTAGCGGTTCTCTTATCATAGAACATACGTGGGTCTCTTTGTTTTTATATATCAGGAAAGTTCTTTCCTAATATATAAAAACGCTCTGCTAGAGATGTGCACTGCAATTGTAGCGGAACAGATACAGAAGAAAAAAGAAAAGAGGAAAAATCATGGCACTATTTATTGAGTTACTTCTGATGGGAGTCGGGCTTGCGATGGATGCATTCGCAGTGTCTGTCTGTAAGGGCCTTGGAATGAAGAAGCTGAATAAGAAACAGGCGGTAGTGATCGGATTGTATTTTGGAGGGTTCCAGGCATTAATGCCGCTTGTGGGATGGATTCTTGGAATTCAGTTCCAAAAGTATATTACAAGTATTGATCACTGGATCGCATTTATTCTGCTTGGCTTTATCGGTGGGAAAATGATTCTGGAGGCAGTAAAAGAATGGAACGAAGAAGATATTGTTGAAGTAAAGGATCAGCCGTTGGATCATAGAAATATGTTTGTACTTGCCGTTGCGACGAGTATCGATGCGCTGGCAGTCGGAATCACATTTGCATTTCTGGACACACCGATTCTTGAGGCAATTACGATCATCGGAATTACGACAATGATTATTTCTATTGTTGGTGTAGTGATTGGAAATTATTTTGGTGGGAAATATAAACATAAGGCAGAACTGGTTGGTGGAATCATCCTGGTGCTTTTAGGTGTTAGGATTTTGATTCAGCATCTGTCTGGATTAGCATAAAATTGATCAGATATGACATAACAGAAAGGAAATAAAAGATGAGTGATTTGTTTCAAAGTGTGCCATTTGCAGTGGTACTTTTAATTATTGGATTTGTGTTTCTTGTAAAAGGTGCAGATGCATTTGTTGAGGGGTGTAGCAGTATCGCAAGACGGTATCATGTTCCGTCACTGATCATCGGAATGACGATTGTGGCGATGGGGACGAGCCTTCCGGAGACTGCGGTCAGTGTGACAGCAGCAGTTACGGGAAACAATGCACTTGCAGTTAGTAATGCGGTAGGATCTAATATTTTCAATCTCATGGTTGTAGTCGGAGCCTGCACGCTTTTTACTTCCGTGGCAGTTCAGATTAATACGTTAAAGATTGATTTTCCGATCTCTATTCTGTGTGCGGTATTGCTTCTGATTCTTGGTGCAGCCGGAATGTCACTGGGACATATAGATGGAGTTGTATTTATTATCTTATTCCTGGCGTTTATCCTCTACATGATCCGCTCAGCACAGACATCTCGTGAGAAAAATGTGGAGCCGGGAGTGGCAGAGGAAGAGTATCTTCTGGAAGCAGAGGAGATTCAGGAAATGTCTATGGGAAAGAGTGTGATTTACATTCTTCTCGGCGCAGTAGCGATTGCGGTCGGAAGTGACTGGGTAGTAGACGGTGCCTGTACAGTTGCGGCGGCAATTGGAATCAGTCAGACTCTGATCGGTCTTACTGTAGTTGCATTTGGAACAAGCCTTCCGGAGCTGGTTACATCGATTGTAGCAGCAAGAAAAGGCGAGGTGGATATGGCACTTGGAAATGTGATCGGTTCCAATATCTTTAATATTCTCATGGTGCTTGGTATCGCAGCAGCAATTTCACCGGTCGCATTTTTGACAGAAAATATCATTGATATTGCAGTGCTGATCGTGTTCAGTGTTATTGGATGGATCATGGCATGGACGAAAAGAGAACTTAATAGAAAAGAAGGTATTATCATGTTACTTCTTTATGCAGTGTATGTTGTGTACATTTGTATGAGATAGTCGGAAATATTTTCAAAACAAAAAGACGGATGATGTAAAAGACAAGAAAGCCTTGCCTTGCTACACCATCCGTTTTCTATTCTATTTTCCGATGATTAATGCAAAATAGCCCCAGTCCCAGAGGAGTGATTCAAAACTATTTTCCAGATATTCATAGATATCAGCTGTTTCATATCCAGTCATTCGAGTGATGATCACGAGATATTGTCTTAAAGTTTCATAAGAAATCTTGGACAACTTTGTATCTGCGCTGTCCAGTAACCATCTTAAGAAAATGCTGTGGCGGAACGCTGCGTATTCAAGAGCGATCCACTGCATCTGCACGAGCATATTTTCGAGGTCATTTCCAGGAAGCAGGAGATCGGAGAAAATCTCGTTGCGCAGGAAATTGCGAAGCAGTGGTTCGTAAGGGCTCAAGTATTGTGTGAATTGTTCCCATTGTTCCAGTAAAGTGGATTCGTAAGCTTTAGTATCATCAGGATTTCCAGTACTGTCCGAAAGGGCTTCCGATATTTCTTCCGCCAAAGCAAGAATTGGATTCAGCGTATCCTGATAGAGTCCTTCTTTTTGATAGTTCACGGAAAGATCTTGTAACAGTTCGTTACATTCGTTGATCAGATCCAGAGGTGGAAGTTCAACCTCTGCAATTGCATTTCCAAGCTCTTTTACTGTGCTGTCAGAAAAATAATCTTCCAACAGTTCTTTTGTCAGCGGCTGATGCTGGTATAATTCCTGAAGAATATAGAAGCTTTCCAAAAGTTCCTCTTCAATTGTTCTGGAAGAATCATCTAAAAGAATGAGTAGTTTTTCACGCAAGAGGAAAAGGACAGAAGTACCTGTAGCGTCAGTATCGGACAAAGCGTCTGATACATTTGGGAAATGCAGGGACTTCTGTTTGTTCCACAGGTCAATTACTGCAGGGCAGCAAGGCATCAGCATCTTCTCAGTATGTGTCGGAAATCGATGCTCCTCTCGTGGAAATGTAGTGCATGTTTCTGATAGGACTTTGTCGCCGTAAGCAACAACAAGGCGGCAGAGCTTCTCAGAGTTAAGGAATGGACAGCGATGATCACTGTCCAAGCCTATCACACGCTGTCCATCTTTTTTAATCGTATAAGCGCTTAAATTTTTCTTTTGTTCAGGTACGGTTTCGGGAGCCTGGAGTTTCTTCCATTTACGGTTCGTATCTGCATCGACGCCAATCTTCCATTCCTGGCAGCAGGTGATCGGACAGCGGTCGGCGATGCAGGTGAACTTAGAATAATAATCAGGTATTAAATAATTAATTTCTGTTATCACGGTCATGGAACTCTGTGTGCTGCCCAACATATTTGTATGCCGGACGGATGATCTTACCGGCATTTAACAGTTCTTCCAGACGATGTGCACTCCATCCTGTGATACGTGCAATTGCAAAGAGTGGTGTGAAAAGCTCTTCCGGAATATTCAGCATTGTATAAACAAATCCGCTGTAGAAGTCAACATTTGCACAAACCGGTTTCAGCATCTTTCTGTGTGACATGATCTCTTCACCAGCAATTCGTTCTACACGGTCATAAAGAGCAAATTCTTCATCAAGTCCCTTTTCGGAAGCAAGCTGTTTTGCATAGCTTTTCAGAATCTTTTCTCTTGGGTCGGAGATTGTGTAGACGGCATGTCCCATTCCATAGATCAGTCCGGTCTTATCAAAGGCTTTTTTATCAAGGATCAGGCGGAGATACTCACGAATCTCATCTTCATTAGTCCAGTCTTTGACAGACTGCTTAATATTATCGAACATCCCCTGTGCTTTCAAGTTCGCACCACCATGGCGAGGTCCTTTCAGAGAACCGATGGAAGCAGCAATTGCTGAATATGTATCTGTTCCTGAAGAAGTAACAACATGTGTAGTGAAAGTGGAGTTGTTACCACCGCCGTGTTCTGCATGAAGAATCAGTGCAACATCAAGAACCTTGGCTTCTAGTTCTGTATACTGTCCATCCGGACGAAGCATGTACAAAATATTTTCGGCAAGAGAGCGGCCTTTCTCCGGATTACGGATCAGAAGTGTCTCATCTTTACGGAAATGTCTGTATGCATGATAAGAATATACTGCGATCAGTGGAAGCTTTGCAATAAGTTCAAGAGCCTGACGCAGTGCATTTTCAACAGAAATATCTTCCGGGTTCTCATCATATGTATATAAAGTAAGAACACAGCGCTGGAGTGCGTTCATGATGTTAGAGCTTGAGGCCTTCATGACAACGTCACGAACAAAACGTCCGCTTAGATCTTCTAATTCAGATAAAACTTTCAGAAAATGCTTTAATTCATCTTTTTTTGGAAGACGTCCGAAAAGGAGCAGGAAAGTTGTTTCCTCAAATCCAAAACGTTTGCCTTTCAGACCGTTGATAAGGTCATTGACATTGATTCCCTGATAGTAAAGTCCACCTTCAGCAGGAATTTTACGTCCGTTTATAACATCAAATCCACAGACATCGGATACTTCAGTCAGTCCGGTAAGAACTCCTCGGCCGGTTGAATCACGAAGTCCGCGCTTTACATCATATTCTTCATAAAGATTCGGATCAATGCGGTGTCCTTTCAAAAGTGTTTTCTCTAAATAGTCCATATCACTGCGCAGATCGTCAGTGTTTGCAATTAATATATCATTTGAATTCATAGCTTTCATCCTCACAATACATATATGTTTTCTAGTGTCTTGATAATGCATTTTAATGTAATTATAAACAGTTGAGGTGAAATTTGCAAGAAATATATATGTATTCTTGCAAAAACATGAAAAAAATCAAGAAAAGCACGCATAAAACAGAATAAAATGAATATTGAATTGTTAGATAACTCAAAAATAAGAATGCTTAAATGAATTTTCTGAATCGTCAGAAAGAAAATGATGTGGCTGTGGTCATACCAGATGCCAAAGCGCAAATCTATTGTAAAAATACAAAAATATGGAGAGATATTTTATTATAAAATGCTGAAAAATAGGTGAAACAGGTGCATTTATTGACGCATAATAATAAGAAGAGTATAATGTTAAAAAGATAACAATAGGTTGGTATAACCAATTAAAAGAAGGAGGGGGATAATTATGTTATTCCAAATTTATGGCGATGGTGCCGGCTGGCAGCTGTTAGGGTGGGTACTGGTGTTTGCCGGACTTGTTCTTGCAAATGAATTCGCAAGACGTACAAAAATCGGTGGACTGATCTGTTTTGGAGCTATTCCTGCTATACTTACAGTGTATTTCATCGCAATCTATATCTGTGCAGCAAATGGTGCAGAATGGGCACTGAATAACGATACTTATGTACATATGACAAGCTGGTTCCATTATGCAAAATTGTATGCTGCAACAGCAGGGTGTATTGGTTTTATGATGCTGAAATACAAATGGGGAATTGGTAAGACAGAATGGTTCAAAGTATTCCCGTTTGCAATCGTTGCAATCAATATTCTGATTGCAGTAGTAAGTGATTTTGAATCAGGTATCCGTGGATTCATGGCTATGAAAGAATTCGGTGACCGCTGGTGGCTGTCTTCAGAAAATGTATGGCTCTACGGAGGATGGTGGAACTGGGTGAACGGAATTGCCGGAATCCTGAATATCTTCTGTATGACAGGATGGTGGGGAATCTACACATCCAAGAAACATGATGATATGCTTTGGCCGGATATGACATGGTGCTTCATTATTGCATATGATCTGTGGAATTTTGAGTACACATACAATAACCTGACAACACATGCATTCTACTGTGGTGTTGCATTACTTCTTGCTCCGACATTTGCAAATATGTTCTGGAACAAGGGTGGCTGGATCCAGAACCGCGCGAATACACTGGCACTGTGGTGTATGTTTGCTCAGGTATTCCCATTATTCCAGGATGCAAGCCGTTTCTCAGTAATTCCGGCTCTGTATTCTGACGGATTCATGGATGCAGCAGTAAGACCGACAAGTGCTAATCCAACCATGCAGGGTGTGATCGCGGTAATTGCACTTGCAGCGAATGTGATCTGTCTGGCTGCAATTATTAAGAGAGCAAAACAGCAGAAGAAGAATCCTTATAAGAATGAGATCTTTACAGATCAGAAGGATTATAAGGAAGCAATGGCGAGAGCAGAAGTTTAAATTTGTATTTGTCTGTCTGATCCTCCATATTGAAGCAAAGGATTTGGTGGTGAATAAGGCCGCAAGAATGATGCTATATTGCATCGGACACCGGCCCACTCTACCTCATCCCCTTGAAAGTATGTAACGTAAGAGCCAGAACAGTTACCGTGAGTGGTGTCTGTCTGGCTCTTACTAACATACTGAACAAGGTGTATTCGGAACGCTCCTGCCTTACATGTGTCCTCAACAATATAGCACCATCCTTGCTTCGTTATTCCAAACAGATTTGTTTGCTCAACGGGACGAATCTGAAAGACTTCATACAAGTTTTGATTTGATGCACGTAAACGAGAAGATAGACTCAGGTTCAGTCCACATCACGCCCTTATCCAACAAAAGTTTTTGCTTCATTACTCAGAATTCAAACGTCTAAATACAAATTTACAATTCATAGTATATCTGATGTTCTCCGTTGATGCAGTCCTGCATGGAGGTTCGGATCCAGGTGACGGCGCCTTGGGTGTCTCGGTCGCGGATATAGGTCCAGGTCTTATAATTGCTTCGATATAATTCTTCTATCCCATAGAGTTCACAATAACGTTCCCACATATTAAAAATCGGTGCTCGGAAAGACTGGAAAATAAGTGGAATCAATGTATTTCCGGAAATCAGGGCAAACTCGTGTTGGAATTCGTAAGCAGCTTCAATGGCAGTGGTGACATCCTGTGCATCACGGATCTGATTAACGAATTCGAGGAGACGCTGGATGTTTTTGTCGCTGATCGTGTCGATGGCGAGCTGTGCAGCAAGTGTATCAAGCGCAATGCGGACTTCGAAGATGGAACGAATCTCCTGATCACGCATGCGTCCGCCGTTGTAATTCATGATCGCAATCAATGTATCCAGAGTCCCTTTTCTGCGGAAATCTGCTACATAAGTTCCACTGCGGGGTTTTACGGTGAGGAATCCTTTCTTCTCCAGCTCACTGATTCCGCTGTTGACAACCGCACGGCTGACCTGCATCATTTCAGCAAGCTGGCGTTCCGATGGAAGTTTCTCTCCGACCTGTAGCTTGCCGGAAAGAATCAGATGTTCTAATTGTTCAATAAACAGATCCCTCAGGGAAGGGGAACTGATCTTCTGAAATTCCATAATAAATTCTCCGTTTCGTAAGCGTTATCTTCACAAAGTGTGTTTTGATGAGATGAAAATGTTGAAAATCTCGTAAAAAATAACGTTTATTGTTGATAAGTTTATTATAGGGAAAACAGGCGGTGGATTCAATACTCTATATTTATATCAGACGTGGGAGAGAGTAGGAAATTTGCGGAAAAACTCGTTATATTGAATTGAACTTGAAGGAGAAATCTGTTTGACATATCTAATGTATGATGCTAATATGATTATATGAAAGGTGCTACCGATAGACGGTTAGCCCACATTATGATTAATTAAAAAATAACCGTTCAGTTTGCGAGGCTGGGGCGGTTATTTTTTTGTGTGATTGCATCCTATTGCGTAACCAAGTCCAAAGGCTGTTAAGCATAAGCTGATAACAGCAATCAGACCTTCGAGAGTCAACATTAGCATCCCCTCCTTTAGCAAGATTTCCACAGATAGTCTGGGGATTTCTATGTAAACAGAGGGTCACAGTCCCTCTGGAGAAGGACTAACCGCCTACCGTGAATGGTAGCACCATGGGGAAATTATAGCAGAAGTGTTTAAAATATACAATGCTCTGTGTATCCTAAAGCCCCTTTGTGTTAAAAATAAAATAATTGTGTCAATTTTTATAAAACATGTAATTTTTCATAAATTTAATGTGTCTAAAAAGTAGAAAGGAGATAAAAAAATGCCGGCAGAACAAATTTTGGAAAGACTTATGCGAGAGTACGGAGATTCTGCTTTTCGCATGTGCTATTTGTATTTGAAAGATTATTATTTAGCAGAAGATGCAACACAAGAAACTTTTATTAAGGCTATGAAATCCTATGATTCTTTTTTACACAATTCTAATGAAAAGACATGGTTGATACGCATTGCTATTAATTCTTGTAAAAATATTATGAGAACAAAATGGTTCCGTTTTCCAATGATGAATGTTGATGATCAACAATATATAGCGGATGATCATTCTATCGAAGAGGTAGTAAAAAAAGACAGTAGTAGCAACCTTAGCTATTTTAATGCTTGGGGGAACAACAGTAGCAGCTAGTTATTCTTTTACAAATAAAATCAGTGTAAATGATGAAGTATTAACTGAATTAGATGAAATGCATGTTATAGATATAAAAAAGATGGAGCAACCAAAAGATGAATTTGGAACAATAGAGCAGGATTTTAAAGATTATGAAGCAATACAAGAGGAACTAGGTATCGACCTATTGGATACTGAGTTGGCAGATAACAACGATTATCTTCAAGGGCATATCACAACAGATGATAAAGATTATGCAATGATTTCTATAAAATAATTATATTATAGGAGATACTGCAAATTTCCGTTATTTGGAAGAGGAAGACAGATATGAATACGAACATGGTAAAACCTACTATTCACCAGTCAGCTTAAATATTGATTTGATCTTAAGTGACGAACAGTTGAAAAATGGTTGGGATACTGATTATTTGGGAATGTATGAAAGTATGGAAAAATATCAGTCAGCGCAAGGATATAAGGTCAATCTGATACAAGATAATAATGGTGACGAGAAATTAAATGAGGGAGTTGTGTCAGAAAAAATTGCAGTATTTGTTTCAGACGGAATAAGATATACGTTAAAAGGGCGCGTATCAGTTGATACAATGAAAACCATAGTTGATACAATGAAATAAATTTATTAAATATTCTAAAATGTGAAGAGGGTATATCTGCTGAATGGATATATCTTCTTTTTGGGTAATTAAGTTGAGGCTAAAGGATGGGCTGAATCTGAAAAGTACAGTAAAATCTACATTAAAAATGTTATCGGGAAATATTCGTGGAGGGGAACGCCCTTCTTCGGAAAAACAGGAAGCTGAGGTCGTGCGTTTGCAACAGACTTTCAATAAAATGAAAAAGCAGAATTAAAGAAAGTTCAACAGGCACAGAAAGAATGGAGATGACTAATTTAGACAAAGTCATCAGTCTTTTATTAATTACAAGTAAATATTGATATGGTATACTAAAATAAAGTTTGTATACAAATAAATTGTGCGAGAGGAAAAATCATGGTAAAGATAGATTTGATTACAGGTTTTCTGGGAGCGGGAAAGACAACATTTATAAAAGAGTATGCATCTTACCTGCTTCGTCAGGGTCTGAATATTGGAATTCTGGAAAATGATTTCGGTGCGGTGAATGTGGATATGATGCTTCTTCAGGAGCTGCAGGGAGAGAAATGTGAACTGGAAATGATTTCCGGAGGGTGTGATAAAGAGACACACCGCAGACGATTCAAGACAAAGCTGATCTCTATGGCAATGTGTGGATATGACAGAGTAATCGTGGAGCCGTCGGGAATCTATGACGTGGATGAATTTTTTGATGGATTAAGAGAAGAACCTCTGGATCGGTGGTACGAAATCGGAAGTGTGATCACAATCGTAGATGCGGGACTGGAAGAAAATCTGTCAGATCAGGCGGAATATTTGCTGGGATCTGAGGCGGCGGATGCGGGTGTGATCGTGCTGAGCAGGCTGGATAAGGACAATGCTTGTGAAGAACAGGAAAACAGAATTATTTCACATGTCAATCGTTCTCTTGAACGCATTGGATGTACCAGAAGAATTGAAAAAGAAGTGATCGCAAAAGACTGGGATATGCTGACAGAGGAAGATTTTGCACAGATTCAGAACAGCAGCTATCAGATTGAGTCGTTTCGCAGACCGGAAGGTACAGAAAAGGATGGATTCCAGACCTTATATTTTATGAATCTGAATCGGACAGAAGAAGAACTGGTCCCGGCTGTGAAAAAGCTGTTTGGTAAACGTGGATGCACAGATGATTCTGAAAAAGAAAACAATAAAAATCTTAATGATATCGGAAGAGTGTTCCGTGTAAAAGGATTTATGAAGAATCAATCCGGTGACTGGATGGAGCTGAATGCGACAACACAGAAGATGACAGTTAATCCAATCAAAGAAGGACAGGAGATTCTGATCGTGATCGGTGAGGATTTGAAAGAAGACAAGGTTCGTGAGTGCTTGGAAGACAAATGTACTGAGGGAGCGGAAAATGAGTGAAATTCAATTGCCGGAAGCATTTCTGAAACTAGGAGAAGTGCTGGAACAAGGACAGTTTGAACTGCTTTTTACAGAAGAAAAACTGCGGCTGGTTTATTTGATGAACGATGCGGTAGAGAGCTTTCTTGTCTTTGAAAATGCAAGGATGACAGGTCAGTATAGAGAGGATTATGAAGGTGAACTAGAAGCGGAGTTAAGTGTAACAGAAGAACCGGAGGAGTCCTATGTCCTTGTAGTTCATCAGGGTGAGACCGTGGTTACGATTTTTTTTGAGGATTTAAGTGAAGAAGTACACTTATATGACTATGGAGAAATCGGACATTTCTGGGTGAAAGGTGCGGAATATCTGCGTCAGATAGAATATAAGATTGCAATCGTACGGGATAAACTGGATTATCTGGGAGCAAAATACTGTAATCGGACGGAGCGGAAACTAGCTGTGCTGGCGGACTTTCCGCCGCTGAATCATTGCTGTTATCCGGCAGTTTCAGAGCAATATGTAGTTCCAAGGGAAAATCCGTGGGTACCGTCAGCAGAAGCACATCAAGTGATGCAGGAGCTTGCGGCAACAGTAGAAGATAAAAAGTTATTAAGATGTCTCAAGTTTTATCAAAAACATCCATGGAAGCTGAGTGCAAAAAAGATTGCCGGGATGCTGCAGGAAAAGCGTCATGCAGAAGTCACAGATCTTTTGATGGAAGAACTGAAGATGGCAGCAGCAAATTATCCGAGAAGAAAATTCACAGATGAGGAAGAAAGTCAGAATCGTAAGATTGAGAAGAGAGCATCAGAGCGGAAACGAGAGTTAGAAGAACAGGGATTTCGGATAAATATATTTCGTGAGGAACCATTTATTGCATCAAGAGATTCACTCCAATACAAAATCAGTCTGATGATTTGGGAAAAGAAAGGAAAAAAACGAAAAGTTCAGATAGAAGAATTTTCTGCTGACCGGAGAGGATAAGTATGGAACCATTTTATTATAGTAAGATGAACAAGATGCAGCAGGCGGCGTATCATGCAATTTGTCAGGGCGTTTTGCAGATGGAGAAGGAGATTCAGGTACCGCGTATGAGCGGGGAAGAATTGTATAATGTATTTTTCCAGATGCGCCTGGATCATCCGGAGATTTTCTGGGCAACGGGATTTAAGTATCGTTATTATCAGGAATCGCCGAACATTCAGTTTCTACCGGAATATTTGTTTGACCGGGCGAAGGTGAAAGAACATCAGAAGGCAATGAAATCCAGAGTAGAGAAACTTGCACGACCGGCGCAGAAATTATCAGAATCAGAGAAAGAAAAATATATTCATGATTTCATTTGCGAGAATGTAAAATATGATAAATTGAAGAAACCTTATTCACATGAGATTATTGGTCCGTTAGGACAGGGTGTCGGAGTTTGTGAGGGGATTGCAAAAGCGGTAAAAGTGTTGTGTGACGAGCTTGGAGTCTGGTGTATGATCGCTATTTGCGGGAATAATCCGGATAAGGGAATCAAATACCGTCATACATGGAATATCGTGCGGATTAATGGGAAATATTATCATTTAGATGCGACATTTGATAATACACTTACAAGAAACTGTATGATCGGAGAAGAAATCCGTTATGATTATTTCAATCTGGAAGATAAATCGATTTTCCGGGATCATGAGCCTTTGATCGCTCCGGCTATGAAGTGTACGGACGGAGATTATTTCTATTATAAAGAAAAGAAACTGTCTTTTACAAAACCGGAAGAAGTTTACAAAAGAGCACTTCAGATGGCAAAGAAAGGAAGAATTCTGACGTTTCACTGGCGCGGAGGTTATCTGACAAAAACAGTTCTGGAAGAATTGCTTGATCTGATTGAAAAAGCAGGTGCGGAGAAAGGGAAGAAACCAAGAATCAGCCTTAACTGGCCACAGGCAGTAATTCGTTTTGGTTATGTTGATGCAGAGATAGCAGGAAGTAGCGCAGCAGAAGAAGTACAAATGGAAGAAGCGAATGAAGGGGAGATGCTTCAGACCGCGATGGGTATCAGAGATGGGTATCAGAGTGACAGTTGAGAATTTACAAGAAAAAGTTAGTGTGATAGAATAGGATTGAACCGTGAAAGTTGTCGATATCTGTAGGATATAAGCGGGAGAAGAAACAACTTTCAAAAACCAAAGCTGGTGACAAAAGAGAGGTTAAACAGATGATAATTGTAAAAACATACAGAGGACATATTCGTAACTGGGAAGAACTTTGTGAGAGACTTGGAATTGATCTTACACTTTCTAGAGAAGAAAGAGAACATGAGATTTTGATTAAGGCATATCAGACATGGGGATGCGAGATGGCAGATCATATGCACGGAATGTTTGCATTTGCTCTGTGGGATGAGGAAGAGCAGAAGCTTTTCTGTCTGAGAGATCAGTTTGGAACAAAACCATTCTATTACTATGAGACAGAAGATGGAGAGCTTCTTTATGGAACGATGATCCGTGATATTATCGATCAGCCGGGATTTAAGAAAGAATTGAATGAAGAGATGCTTCAGCTGTATTTAAGTCTGACCTATGTTGCCGGAGAGAATACATTTTTCCGTGGACTGAAAAAACTGTTGCCGGGACGCTATCTGATCTGGCAGGATGGAAAGCTTGAGATTCACAGATACTGGAAACCGGAATTTCATCCGGATGAGAGCAAGACTCTGGAAGATTGGGCTGATGAGATTCATAACACTCTGAAAGAAATCATGACAGAGGTAAAGACAGCGGATGAAAAAGTAGAATCATTCCTGTCTGGTGGAGTTGATTCTTCCTATGTGCTTGCAATGTCTGACGCAGAGCAGGCGGATTCCTGTGGTTATGAAGAGGAAAGATTCGATGAATCTGTACTTGCAGAGAAGACAGCACAGCTTCTTGGAAGAAAATTCTCCAGAAGCATCATTACACCGGAGCAGTTCTTTGATATTGTACCTTATGTTATGTACAATATGGAGCAACCACTTGGAGATGCATCTGCGATTGTATTTACACTTGGATGTAATGCGACAGCAGAACATGCGAAGATCTGTTATTCCGGAGAGGGTTCTGACGAATTCTTCGGTGGTTATAATATGTATAGAAATGCCGAACGTTATGGTGAGAATCTGAAGAATTTCTATGTTGGAAATACCAATATCATGAAAGAAGACGAGAAGCAGAAGATTCTTAAGAAATACGATCCAGACGTACTGCCAATCGAACTTGCACGAGGAATCTACGAGGAGACAGAAGGTCTTGATCCGTTGACAAAGATGTCTGATGTAGATATTCAGATCTGGCTGGAAGGTGATATTTACCTGAATGTTGATAAGATGAGTACAGCAGCCGGACTTGAGATCCGTATGCCGTTGACAGATAGAAGAATTTTTGATATCGCATCTCGTATGCCGTCTCGCTTTAAAGTAAATGAAGAGCAGAATAAGGTGGCATTCCGTACAGCAGCTGCGAAGGTACTTCCGGAAGAAATTGCGTTCCGTAAGAAGTTAGGATTCATTGTACCAATCCGTATCTGGATGGCTGATGAGAGATACAATCAGGACGTACAGCGTCTCTTCCACAGTGATATTGCAGAAAAATTCTTTGATGTAGATGCAATCAATGCGATTTTTGATGAGTATGTTGGAGGAAATTCTGATAACTGGAGAAAAGTATGGACAATCTATACGTTCCTTGTATGGTATGAAGAGTACTTTGTGAAGAGATAATGAGACTTTAAACATTTTTAAGTGATGGGGTGGAAGCATAAAAAGCTTTGCCCCTTTTTGTTTTCCCCATCTGATTATCCGGGATATCCACGAAAAAGAGACAAAAGAAAATCCACCGTATGCACCTACGCTATACAGTGGATCTTCACTTTGTTATTCCATCCATTGGAATATTCCTCCTTATTTACTTGATATCTATCTGAAACTATTATCTCAAATAGTGATTTTATATTTTATTTCATTTATTATCCCATTGGAATATCCTTCTTTCGATTCTTTGTTTATCTATTTTTGGATTTTAACTTATCTTCCCATTGGAATTTACCTCTTTCAATTTATTTGTTTGATGATTTAATGAACTATCCCATTGGATTCTACCTCTCTTTCTTTGAATATCGTTTCCGTTTTTTAAATTACTCTTTCTGGTGGTCTGTACCTCTTTCTTTAGATTTTTAAGGATTTGATCTACCTTCCCATTGGACTATACCTCTGTTTCTTTAAAATTAATTTTAATGAAAGGATTAAGTGTCTGGTGGTTTGTCCTCCTTTTTTGTTTTTTATTTCGTTTTCTTTTGTTGATTCTATATTAACTCACAGATGGGCATTTGTCAATAGAAAATCAGAAAAAAGTTAAAAATAATTTAAATATACAGAAAATAAGAAATAAAATGCAAAAGATACAGGCTATTAGTTGCGCTTAAGGTAATTGCATTAGACAGAAAAGTGGACGCAATCTATGAAAACATGGTATGATACTAAGAAAAGAGTTGCCAGCTGCACATAGAACGAACAGCAACAGAATGCAATGCTACAGGTCCTTGCAACGGGCGGGAAATGGAGAGAGAAAATTGAGTAAAGAGTCAAGAACCAGCTGTGAAACATGCACTTATTATATTTATGATGAGGAGTATGAGTGTTATCTCTGTGATAAGAATATGGATGAGGATGATTACATCCGTCTGATGACAAATCAGCACTATCAATGTCCATATTATCGGAATGGAGATGATTATCTTGTTGTTAGAAAACAGCTGTAGAATCATAGAAAAAGCAAGGAAGTATAAAACCAAAAGAAAGAATAAGAAGAAAAGCGGGAGAATCGTTAGATCAGATTCTCCCGTTTTTTAAGAAAGACCTTTTGATCTTGGTATCATTAAATTGTTTTCAATACTTTTAAGAGCCGGTCATTATCTTCTGGTTTCATAATGCAGAAGCGGACGAATTCGCCATCCAGAAATTGGAAAGAAGAGCAGTCGCGGATCATAAGTCCTTCTTTTATACAAGCTTCGAATACATCGAAAGAAGTTACTTCTGGCTTTAAAATCTTCACAAGGATAAAGTTTCCATATGGAAAATAAACCTTGAAAGAAGACATCTTTTTTAATTCAAGAAACATCCGGTCACGTTCAGTCAGGATTAATGAGCGTGTCTGACGGATGTAGGAAGTGTCTTTGAACATCTGCTCGCCGGCATATGCTCCAAGGCTGTTTAAGGACCATGGAATCTGCTTTTCTTTCATCTGAGATAAGAATTCTTTATTTCCAGTAATGCCGTATCCAAAACGCATTCCCGGAGCTGCGTAGAACTTGGACACACCGCGCAGTACCATGAGATTAGAGTAATCTTTTGTGTATGGAACAGCGGTTACTTCCTGAACGGAAGGTGCAAATTCTACATACGTTTCATCAATCATGACAAAGATATCGCGATTTGCACAGAAGGAAAGCAATGCACGCATTTCATCTTTTAAGATGGCAGAAGAAGTTGGATTGTTCGGATTGCAGAGAATCAGAAAATCATATCCATTTAACAAAGTCCGGCAAAGATCTTCTACATCTAATTCAAAATCTTCCGCTTCCTGAAGATGATAATAGTCCTGTGTACTTCCGGAGAAAGAAAGTTCTCTGGAGTATTCAGAATAGGTTGGACCAAGAATCAGAGTGCGTTTCGGTGCTCTTGTTTCAATCAAAAGTGAAATCAGTTCGCTTGAACCGTTGCCCGGAAGAATAAAATCAGCAGGAACGTCGCAGTACTCAGCGATTGTGTTGCGAAGCGATTTATAATCTCGGTCAGGATAAGAAGAAAAGAGATCCACATGAGCCGCAACAGCTTCCTTAACAGAAGGGGAAAGTCCGAGTGGATTTACATTTCCGGCAAAGTTTGTAATGCTGTTTTGATCAAGATGATAATATTCGCTGATCTTTTCAATGTCACTTCCGTGAAAAACTGGTTTTGTATTCGTCATAGGCGTCTCCTCCTTAGCAGGTTTCAAATAAAATTCCAAGCGTATTTGGTCCACAATGGCTGGAAATCGTACAGCTTGCTTTCGTTATATGGATTTCATCAAAATGCATAGCTTCTTCGATTGTATTTTTAACAAGTTTAATATATTCCGGATCAATTCCTGAATGCGTGATAAAGATCAGCGATGGATCAATATCCGGATAAGCAGCAAGTTTGTCTTTTACATATTTCACAAGAACTTTATCAAGCGTTCCTCTGTATTTTTTTCCGACATTCATGCTTCCGTCTTCCGTGCTGACTTCAATACATGGCTTTAATTTCAGAACATTTGCTCCGAGAGCAGCGACCGCCGAACAGCGCCCACCGGCATGTAGAAATGTCAGCGTATCCAAAATAAAGCTGGCATGACAATGCTTTGTGCGTTCGCGAAGAGCTTCGGCAATGTCTTCCGCTTTCAATCCCTGCTCGATCATCCGACCGGCATCTGTTACAAGAAGTCCGGTTCCGGTGGAGAGAGAACAACTGTCAATCACATGAACATGCCCGAGCTCTTCAGCAGCAATACAGCAGTTTTGATGAGCACTGGAAAGTGAGCTGCCAAGATTGATATGGATCACTTCATAGCCTTCATTGACCCATGGTTTAAAATGTTCAATATATTCCGCAACATTGACAGCAGCTGTCTTTGGAAGGATTTTTTCATCGTAATATTTCTGATAAATTTCTTCCGGTGTAATGTCAATGCCGTCCTTATAATCTTTTCCATCCAGAATGATGTGGAGTGGAAAATAGTGTACATGATAACGTTCTTTCAGTTCCTGATCCAGGTCACAGGTACTGTCGGCACTTAAAATGATCTTATTTGTAACAGAATCAGTCATAGTTCTCCTCCTAAATTAGTTCAACAACTTGAATTGTATGGCTAGTATGTATTTATACTGCATAATGTGTACACAAATTATAACATATTTTTCACATATAGTATAGTTTTTGTATCCCAAAACAGCTTTGAAATAATCTTTCTTGAGTGTCGGATGAAATCATGATAGTATGAAATCATAAATAAATGATTTCGGAAAGAGAGGAAATTTTTGATGGCAGATAAGAATAATATGGTGGGGCAGACTACACCACAACAGAAGAAAGTACCAATACAGTTTTACTTAACAGAAGATATGAAAAAGCGTTTGAAAATGTATTGCGTTGCAAACGATACAAATATGAAAGATGTATTGGTCGATATATTAGATGAATTTTTAAAGTCTGAGGGATTTTAGAAAAGTAGTAAGAAAACAGATACTTGATATATGTCTGATAGATATTGAGTATTTACGAAAGGAGCAAAAGATAATATGTCACATATTTCTGAATATGAAGTTGAAAATATGTTTATCGACAGGCTCGAAAGCATTGGCTATAAATTTATCAAGTTAGATGATTATGATGCTGTACTTGCTAACTTGCGTACACAGCTTGCTTTGTTCAATGCAAAGAAGTTAGCAGAAAAAGGACATGCTGCATCATTTTCAGATGCAGAGTTCAACCGTATCATGATTCATATAGATAATCATTCGGTGTATGAATCAGCGAAGATATTACGTGATAAATTCGTTCTGACGCTTGATGATGGAGAGACTGTATATATAGATTTTTTCTCATCTGATACAGATAGAAATATCTATCAGGTGACACATCAGGTCACAATGGATAAATCACACAAAGACGATGTAGTTTATACGAATCGTTATGATGTGACTGTGCTTATCAATGGTCTGCCATTGGTACAGATTGAATTGAAGCGTCCGGGTGTTGAAATTAACGAAGCAATCAATCAGATTAATCGATATAGAAAATTCTCATTCAAGGGGATTTTCAGATACTTACAGTTATTTGTAGTAAGTAACTCTGTACAGACGAAGTATTTCTGCAATGAAAATGAGATGATGGATGGTCAGTACAATCCGATTCTGAAATCACTTGTATTTTTCTGGACAGATGAAAAGAATACACGTATCAATGACTTGAATTCGTTTACGGGTGAGTTCTTCAGAAAGTCAGCTCTTACAGAAATGCTTGATAAATACATGGTCATTAAGACGACAGAACCTATATTGATGGTAATGCGACCATATCAAATTTATGCAGTAAAGGCTGCGAAGAAGCGTGTTCTGGAAGCAAATCAGGATGGCTATGTATTTGCATGTACAGGGTCAGGAAAGACCTTGACATCATTCAAGCTGGCACAGCTCTTGCGTGATGAATCAAGTGTAGATTTGGTCGTATTCCTGATTGACCGTAAGGATTTGGATGACCAGACAGTTGACGAATATAATTCGTTTGAAAAAGACTGTGTAGATAACACAGACAGTACATATGTGCTTATCAATATGCTGAAATCATCTGAAAAGAAGATGATTGTTACAACAATCCAGAAAATGGCAAATGCCGTTAAGAATCCGAAATATGCATCAGTCATGGACGCATACAAAGATAAAAAAGTAGTTTTTATCATTGATGAGTGTCATCGTTCCCAGTTTGGAAAGATGCATGGACAGATTCAGAAGCATTTTGAAAGAGCTAACTATATCGGATTTACTGGAACACCTATTTTTGAGAAAAACAAAGGTGCAGACGGACGTACCACAGCAGATGTATTTCATGCTGGCGGCAAGCTGGATTCATGCTTGCATAAATACATGATTAAAGATGCTATTGCAGATGGCAATGTATTAAGATTCTCAGTAGAGTATCAGCGTACTATCTTTGCAAGGAATCTTGCTGTAAAGGGTATTGACCCGGAACAGATTGATGACCCTGACTATTGCAAGCGTCATAAGATTGATATGGAACCGTTGTATCATGATGATGAGCGTATTGCAGGTATTGCAAAGCACATCATGGAACATCATGAACAGCATGTGCATCCACAGGGCAAAGATATTTATACAGCATTGTTTGCAGTAGATAAGATTCAGACCCTTGGTAAGTATTATGACGAGTTCAAGAAGCTGAACGATGCTGCATCAGAAGACAAGAAATTAAAAGTAGCTGCAATCTTTTCGTATCAGGCAAATGAAGATATGGATGATGGTGCAGATGAACATTCACAGGAACTTCTTGACCGTTGTATGAAGGATTACAATGACCTGTATGGCACAGCGTTTATGCTTGATACCTTTGATGCGTACAGGAAGGATATCGCAAAGAGATTGAAGCAGAAGGATTTACCGCAGGTTGATATTCTCTTGGTAGTCAATATGTTCCTGACTGGATTTGACGCAAAGCCACTCAATACGCTGTATCTGGACAAAAATCTTATCTGGCATTCACTTGTACAGGCTTATAGCCGTACAAATCGTGTAGATAAGGTGACAAAGCAGTTTGGACAGATTGTATCTTATCGTAATATCAAGCAGTGGCAGGATGATGCATTGACATTGTTCTCAGGGGACGGAGACCCGAACGAGTATCTGTTGGAGAACTATGAGTATTATCTGAATCAGTGGGTGAATCAGGAACCTGTACTTAGAAAGATTGCACCTGATGTAGATGCTGCCGGACAGCTCAAGTCAGAAGATGAAATTCGTATGTTTATCATTGCGTTCCGTTCTATGGCAAAGACCCTTGCCACTTTGAAGACATTTTCAAAGTTTGACTGGGCTGACCTTGCAGTAGTCATGGATGAAAATGAATACGAAGGATTCAAGAGCTGGTATCTGTATTACAAAGACCAGACACATAATCCAAATCCGAAAGTACCTGTACCCGTTGACGTGGATTTTGATATAGAACTTGTCAGAACAGACCGTATCAATGTTGTGTATATTCTGAATTTATTAAAGAATGCGAAGAATCACGATAAGACAGAGGAAGAAAAGCAGCAGGATGTTGATTTGATTCTGCGTGAGATTGAGCGTTCTGACAATGAATCATTGAGACTGAAAAAAGAAGTCATGAAACAGTTCATTTTGACAAGATTCTATGATTTGCCGGAAGATGCTGACGTAATGGAAGCATTCACGCAGTTTGAACAAGAGCAGATGCAGGCTGATATGGAAGCATTTGCCTTTGGTAACAAGATTGACTATATCATTGTATCAGAACTGTTTACGGAATATGTGTTCCATGGCACAATCTCAGACGATGATATTCGTAAGAGACTTACAGCGTATAGTCTCGGATTGCTGAAAATGACGAAGCTGACGAAATCAGTGAAGACATTTGTACAGGACACATATAACAAATACAAAGCAGAAGGAGAATAATTATGGCAGATACAAATAAATATCAGGCTCAGGCAAATGAGCTTTCACAGAAACTGTGGGCGATTGCGAATGATTTACGAGGTCAGATGGATGCGTCTGAGTTCAAGAACTATATTTTAGGTGTCATTTTTTATCGCTATCTGTCAGAGCGTACAGAAATATACATGGCGGAGATTCTTAAAAATGATGGTGTAACATACGAAGAAGCCTTTGTAGATGATGATTACAGACCAGTTGTAGAGGAATGGTCTTTATCAAAGCTGGGTTATGTTATCAAGCCGGAAAATTTGTTCCGTAATCTGATTCGTAAGATTACAAAATTTGAAAATGATGCTGATAAATTCAGTGTTGAGGACTTGGAGAAGGCAATCAATGACCTTGTAGGTTCTACAATGGGTCATGAATCCAATAAGGCATTTGATGGCTTATTTAACGATATGCGTTTACAGGATTCCAGACTTGGAGAGACTGTTGCAGACCGTACAGAGATGATTGGTCGCGTCATGGTTCGTGTAGCAGACATTGATTTTGATTTACAGGATTCTCAGTTTGATGTACTGGGTACAGCATATATGATTCTGATTGGACTTTTCGCATCCGATGCCGGTAAGAAAGGTGGAGAGTTCTTTACGCCAGCTGGTCCGAGTAAATTGTGTGCTACACTTGCAGCACTTGGATTAGATGAAGCGAAGACCGTCGGTGACTGTACCTGTGGTTCTGCATCTATGTTGTTGGAAGTACAGAAACATCTGACAACTGGACGTGTAGGACATTTCTATGGTCAGGAACTGAATGCGACTACATATAACTTATCAAGAATGAACATGATTATGCATGGCGTAGACTGGCAGAATTTTGACATTTACAAAGGTGATACCTTGAAAGATGACAAGTACGGTGATGACTTGAAGCTGACTGTACAGGTCTGCAATCCACCGTATTCTCTGAAATGGTCTGCGGATAAGAAGTTTGAAGACGACCCACGATACAGCGGAGTTGGAAAGCTGGCACCGAAAGGACAGGCTGACCTTGCATTTGTAGAACATATGATTTATCACATGGATGATGCAGACGGACGTGTGGCTGTATTACTTCCACATGGTGTACTGTTCAGAGGTGGTGCAGAAGAAGCAATTCGTAAGTATATCATTAAAGACCTGAACAGACTGGATGCAGTTATCGGATTACCTGCAAATCTGTTCCATGGAACAGGTATTCCAGTGTGTGTACTGGTGTTGAAGAGTAAGCGTAACGGCAATTCAGGCAACATTCTTTTTATTGATGCAAGCAAGGAGTTCAAGGCTGGAAAGAATCAGAACATCTTGGAACAGGAACATATTGATAAGATTGTAGATGCATATGCAAAGCGTGTAGATGTAGATAAATTTGCTCATGTAGCAGATATGACCGAAATTGAAGAAAATGGCTACAATCTGAATATTCCGAGATATGTAGATACATTTGAGGAAGAAGAACCTGTTGATTTAGGTGCTGTAAAATCAAAGATTAAAACATTGGATTGTGAAACAAAAGCTGCCATTGATAAGGCTGAAAGTCTTATGAGACAGCTTGGACTGTAAAGGCAGGTGGATGTGTATAATGCTTGTTTTAAATATAATCACAATTATTGTGAGTATAAGCAGTATTGTTGTCAATATTTGGATTAGTATGATTAAGAAACCACTGTCATTTGATGCTGAGAACATTGAGGTTGATGATTCGTTTGATATGTTATTTGATTCAGATGGTCATGCCAATGATGAAGTTACAGTGCCGTGTGCTAATTATAATAATCAAGATGTTTTGTTGTATTTACAGGATGGTTATATTCCAGTAAAGAATAAGAGTAAAGATGTTTACGAGTTGTATTATGTAAAGAAACAGTATTTCACTTTGAAAGCAAATAGCATGTCAGATATAAAAATCAAAGTGAATGTTGGAGCGGTGAAAGATACTGTGACCAGTAGTAAAATTTTCTTGAAATTCAAGTATTATAATGGTATGCGGATGAAAACATTTGAGTACAAAAAGAGAGGAAGTGAAAGATAAATGCATAAACCGAAATTGAGATTTACAGCGGATGACGGAAGTAAGTTTCCAGATTGGGAAGAAAAACGTTTTGGAGAGACTGTTCTTATTGAACGTGGGGGGTCACCAAGACCTATTGAACAATATTTAACGGATGATGAAAATGGTTATAATTGGATTAAAATTGGTGATGCTCCAGAATATGGAAATCGTATTACGAGTACAGTTCAAAAAATCATTTCAGATGGTCTAAAAAAGACAAGACGTGTTCATGTTGGTGATTTGATTCTTTCTAATTCGATGAGTTTTGGAAAACCATACATATTAGATATTGATGGGTGTATTCATGATGGATGGCTTTTGATTCGTGATGAAAAAAATAACTATAATAAATTGTATTTGTGTTATATTTTAGGTTCAGAATATATGTTAAGACAATATAAAAAGTTGGCTGCTGGAACAGGTGTTAATAACTTGAATAAAGAATTAGTATCGAATACGAAAATTATAGTTCCGTGCCTTGACGAACAGCAGAAAATCGCTGATTTCTTATCAACGATTGATACAGTCATTGAGAAACAGGAAGCGACTGTCGAAGCGTGGGAAGAACGTAAAAAAGGTGTGATGCAGAAGCTGTTCAGTCAGGAAGTCAGATTCAAAGCGGATGACGGAAGTGAGTTCCCGGATTGGGAAGAAAAGAAGTTAGGTGATATTTCCGAAAGAATTTTAGTTGGACTTGCAACAACTGTAACACCGTATTATCGTGATTCTGGAAGACCAATGTTTAGAAATTTAAATATTAAACAAGGTTATTTGGATGATTCAGATATGCTTTTTCTTGATGACAATTATGCGAATTCACAAACGACAAAAATGATTAAAACAGGTGATATTTTAACTGTTCATACTGGTAATATTGGTTGGTCTTGTATTGTACCAGAAAAGTATGATGGAGCGTTATCGTTTACTACTTTAATCACAACGGTACAAGATGCTGTTGTAGTAAATAGTTATGTATGCAGTTTTTTAAATTCTCCTTTAGGAATGTATAAAATGCAAAATTTAGCTTTTTCAGGTGGAAGAGCAAATTTAAATACTTCTGAGTTTCAGAAAGTATTAGTACCAGTTCCTTGCCTTGCCGAACAGCAGAAAATTGCAGATTGTCTTTCATCACTTGATGATGTAATCGAGAAGCAGAAAGCAACACTAGCAGCATGGAAAGAAATGAAAAAAGGTCTTTTACAGCAGATGTTTGTGTAAGAAGAATGAAATCAATGTGACGTAAACAGAAAGCATAATACCGTGCCATCATCCACAGCCATATGTCGCCCCGTCATATGGCGTATCGGATAGAGTGAATTGATGTATTGAAATTTGCTCTATCCGATACGCAAACGGGAAGGGTTCGGGAAACCAGTAGAGGTTTCCTGAGTAAGCCCGTGCTTATATCGTGTAAAATATATAATTTATGAACTATCCTATCCCCTATTACTCTGTATATGAGTAATAGGGGATATCTTAATATAACCATATATAGAAGAAACTCGAAAAAAATAGGCAGCCGATTGTATGCAACGACTGTCTTATATTATATATTTACGGGGGTAAAAACATGGTGAAAAATTTTTTCGCAAAAATCCAATCTGGGCGACAGTATAAGTGAAAAACTATAAAAAATAATACAAAATAAGACTTTTTTGCTATTGTTCGCTCTTACTGTATTAAAAATGCAAAGAATTTTGGAAGCTTTTATTGACATATATAGATAATCGATATATAATCAAGCCAAGATATGTAGATAACCGATATATCAGCTGGGAGTCAATCCCCCAGCTGATATAGCCTCCGGCAGGATTGCAGAGGTGCGCGTCATTTTGCAATGAGAATGTTAAGAAGTGTACGGTTAACGTAAAATCAGAAGATTAGGAGGAATTGTTATGGCAGTTGACAGAAGTCTGGTATCAGGAAGCACAACGATGTTGTTATTAAAGCTTTTATCTGAAAAGGATATGTATGGTTACGAGATGATCGAGACCTTAAGAGAAAAGTCCCAGAATGTGTTTGAATTAAAAGCAGGCACATTATATCCATTGCTTCATGGAATGGAAGATAAGAAATATCTGACAGTTTATGAGAAAGAGGTCGGTGGTAAGGTTCGTAAGTATTACAGTATTACGAAAACCGGGAGGAAAGTTTTAGAAGAGAAGAAAGAAGAGTGGAAAATTTATTCATCGGCTGTAGTGAATGTGCTGAATGCAGCAGTTTGTTAGAAAGGGTGATGTTTGATGAGACGAGAGGAGTATTTGCATACATTAACAGAACAGATTCGCTGTAAGATGGCAAGAGGGACGATAGAACAGGAGATCAATGATCATATTGAGGATCAGAAAGCGGAATTCCTAAGTGAAGGAATGAGTCAGACAGAAGCAGAAGAAGCTGCGGTTCGAGAAATGGGTGATCCGGTAGAAGTCGGGCTTGGGATGGATAGAATCCACCGGCCGACAATGGCGTGGGGAATGATTGCGCTGATTGTTGGGTTAAGTCTTGCAGGCTATCTTTTACGAAGTGTTATGTATCAGACTGTTTTGGGTATTGAGCAGAGTGCAGGAAAGACGGAAGAATTGTTTTGGACAGGAATGTCATCGAGCTGGCATACATCGCTGGAACTGCCGGCACTTTTGCTTGGACTTGTGCTGATGATTGGTATTTGCTATATGGATTATACGAGGATTGCGGTTTATGCAAAACCAATCTTGATCGCATATCAGGTGTTACTTTTCATTGGACTGCAGGTCGCCGGTGTGAAAATGAATGGGTCAACAAGATTTATCAGAATGCCTTTCGGAAATATTGTATTGAATCTGATTGATTTGCTCTGGCTGACAATTCCGTTGTTTGCAGCGGTATTATATAGTTACAGAGGTCAGGGATATCGCGGAATTTTAAAGGCAATCCTCTGGATGATCATTCCGTCTTATTTTCTGATCATAAGAAGCCAGAGTCTGATTGGGGCAATGATACTGGAAGTGGTTTATTGTGTGGTTTTGGCGGCGGCTGTTTACAAAGGCTGGTTTCAGGTTTGTAAAAAAGCAGTACTTACGGGAATCGGAGTAGTTGTTGTTCTGATACCGGTACTGCTTGCAGGAGGCATCTGGTGTTTTGGCATGGCTTACCAGAAAGAGCGTATAGCGGCTATTTTCTCGATCGGTGATTATGCAGTAGATTTCCCAAGAGTCAATATGATTCGGGAAATGATTTCCGGAAGCTCAGCATTTCATGGCAATCCGCAGTTTAAAGAACTTCTGAAATACGTAGACGGAAGTGTCCATCTGCTTGCCAGTGTGGTAGCTGCTTATGGAATACTGGCAGGTATTCTACTGGTTCTTTGTCTGGTGATTCTGATCTTTCGGTTTGCTAAGATTTCATTAAATCAGAAGAACCAGCTTGGTATGGTGATGGGAACAGGATGTACAGCATTGTTTCTGATTCAGACAGTAGTTTTTATATTAGAAAATCTGGGAGGAGTCGGTGAGATGGGAATCTACTGTCCATTCTTTACAACAGGAAGATCAGGTATGCTGACATCTTATATCCTGCTAGGATTACTTCTCAGTATCTGCAGATATCAGAAGACAGCGCCGGAACCGGTAATCAGGTCCTGGCGCTGGAGGCAACGTTCTCAATCATGAAAAATAAATTATTTTGTTGTATTACGGCGAATTAGTACAGGGGCAATTTGTTTATGAACAGGTTCACCTAATGGTTTGGGAACACGCTTTTTCTGCTCTTCCATCTGTTGGACAAGAAGATCCATGGCAGTCTTTGCAATCACATCAATCTGCTGGCCGATGGTTGTGATTGGAAGGATTGCCTCGCTGGCAATCGGAGAGTTGTCAAATCCAACGATCTCATAAGTAGAAGGAAATGTTCCATATTTTTGGAAAATTAAATTAAGAAACATATTTGCATAGGTATCATTCGCGAGAAAGATACCTTTTTTTTGATTGGGATATTTTGCTTCTATTTTATTGAAAATCTCTCGGATTACGTTTAAAATCTCATGATAAGAATCACCTTCTACACTAAGATCTATATCATATGGAATATGATATTCTTCGCAAGTAGCCTGAAAGGCTCGGATTCGGTCATAAGCCGGGATGGATTTATTCACATTGACATTTATATGAATTAATATGTCACATTTATCCCGAATCAACAGGGAAGTAGCTTGAAGTGCACCCATATAGTTATCAGTATTGACACTGCTGATATATTCTGCTTCGCGTTCAATTGCGATGACAGGAATCTGATAGGAAGCAAGTTTCTCAGATGGAAGAGTGTGACTTAAAACAATCAGTCCTTCAATCTGATAAGACAGAAGTTCTTCAATGTACTGTTGTTCTTCTTCAGCGCCATGTTCACTGGCGAAAACAAGAAATTTATAGTGATAATCACTGTAACTGGAAAGGAATTGTGTCAGCATCTCAGAATAATAGTGCAGGTAAAGGTTTGGAACAATGATTCCGATAAATTCACTTTTTCCATTTGCCAGAACCTTTGCCAGCTTATTCTTTTTATATCCAAGTGTATCAAGAGCCTGTGAAATCTTTTCCTGGTTTTCAACCGTCAGTGAATCCGGGTGATTGAAATATCTTGATATTGTAGTTTTTGAAAAATTGGTGTATTCCGCAATATCTGCAAAAGTTACCTGTTTTTTACTCATAAAAGTTGAATCTCCTTCAATATGATGGCTGATGGTTCATAATATTTTTTAGTATAGCAATTTTCATGGAAAAACGCAACACTTAAATAACCAGTTACGTAACCGGTTATTTTATCGCGCAAAAGTGTTGACAGAAAGAGAAGAATATAGTAATATCAAACCATAAAGTAACCGGTTACGTAACCGGTTTTCCATAGAGTTAAAGGAATGGAGGAAGAAGTGCATGAAAAGAATGCAAAATCAAGCAAAGTCCGTAAGCAAACGAACGTGGAGAGAAAAGATGACTTATATGAAGAAAAACTGGCAGTTATATCTTTTCTTCCTAATGCCAGGGCTTTTACTGACAATTATTTTTAAGTATCTCCCAATGGGTGGTCTCCTGATAGCTTTTGAAGACTACAATGTAATAAAAGGAGTTCTTGGCAGTCCCTGGGTAGGACTTGAGTATTTTAGGCGATTTTTATCTTCACCGGATTTTATGAATTATCTGATGAATACATTAAAATTGAGTATCTATGGACTGTTGTGGGGATTCCCGGTTCCGATTATTCTTGCATTGCTTCTAAATCGCATCCGTAAGACAGGGATTAAAAAGAAAGTTCAGCTTTTGATCTATATGCCGAATTTTATTTCAGTCATCGTACTTTGCGGTATGGTTCGTATGCTTTTATCACCTGTAGGACCGCTGAACAAAGTGCTCGGAATTAGCACAAACTGGATGACAATGCCTTCTGCATTCCGAACAATTTATATTGCAAGCGGAATCTGGCAAGCAGCAGGATGGTCCTCTATCATGTATACAGCAGCATTGGCAAATGCAAGCAAGGAGCTGGAAGAAGCAGCGACCATGGATGGAGCAAATCTTCTGCAGCAGATCTGGTATGTAGAGTTGCCGGCAATTAAAAATATTATTGTAATTCAGTTTATTTTACAGGCCGGAAATATTATGAGTATAGGTTTTGAAAAAGCATATGCTTTACAGACAGACATGAATTTGCCGGCATCAGAAATCCTGTCTACATATGTATATCGTATTGGACTTCTGAACGGAGATTATGGATATTCGACAGCGGTAGGTCTCTTCAACTCGGTTGTAAATGTTATCTTGTTGATCTTTGTAAACTGTGTTGTTAAGAAACTGAATGACGGAGAAGGATTATAGAAAAGAGGGAGAAGAGATGGAGAAAAAAAAGAAGAAAAAATATTCAAGGACAGACAAAGTAATCCTTGGAATCGGATTTACCATTCTTGGTTTATTCGTCCTTTCTATAGCAATACCGATTATCTATGTAGTACTTGCATCCTTTATGGATCCGACTGTTTTGAATAACCAGGGATTGAGTTTTAATATTAAGGACTGGACATTAGATGCATATCGAAGAGTATTAGAGAATGAAATGATCTGGCGTGGCTTTTTAAATTCCTTCCTGTATTCACTTGCATTTACAGTTATTTCTGTTTTTGTGACATTGTTGGCAGCGTATCCACTGTCCAAAAAAGAATTTGTAGGAAGAAAGATTTTTAATATTATCTTCTTAATTACTATGTTTTTTGGCGGTGGAATGATTCCTACATTCATTTTGATCAACCAACTGCATATGGTTAATACAGTGTGGGCAATCCTGATTCCAGGAGCATTTAATGTATGGAATATGATTCTTGCAAGAACTTATTATCAGTCAATTCCAACAGAATTAAGAGAAGCATCTGCGATTGATGGAGCGAATGAAATCCAACATTTCTTTAAAATTATGATTCCAGTATGTAAGCCAATCATTGCAGTACTGGCGCTTTGGTCTTTCGTTGGAATGTGGAACAGTTATTTCGACGCAATGATTTATTTGAATGATGCGAATTTGCAGCCATTACAGTTAGTACTCCGTTCTATCTTAGTACAGAATACACCACAGCCGGGCATGATTGCCGATATTCAGAGCACAGCGGAAATGGCAAAAATAGCAGAACAGCTCAAATATGCAACCATTGTAGTATCAAGTTTACCACTGTTAGTAATGTACCCATTCTTCCAGAAGTACTTTGACAAAGGAATTATGGTTGGATCGGTAAAAGGCTAATAAGAAAGGAATGATACAGATATGAAGAAAAGAAAAGTAAATGCATTACTTGCAATTGTACTATCTCTGACGATGCTGGTGGGAGTTACAGGTTGTGGAAAAGAGCAGCAGCTTGAAGCTGAAATCAACCCGGATACACCTGCAACGGAAGTGCAGTTTCCATTGAAGGAAACTGCAGAACTTTCCTTTATTACAAGTGCACCGGCTACATCAACACAGGAGCCAAATGAACGAGTAATCTTTCAGAGAATGGAAGAGCAGACGAATGTTCATATTGATTGGACTTGTTTTGTATCGGATCAGTTTTCAGATAAGAAAAATCTGGCACTTGCTCAATTCGGAAATCTACCGGACGGATTATTCAATGCAGGAATGAGTGATTATGATCTATTGCGTTATGCAAAGCAGGGTATCATTATTCCATTAGAAAATCTGATAGATAAATATATGCCGAATTTACAGGCAGTATTTGAAAAATATC
>OGEC01000232.1_pt1 | contig 48110 bp, 59 predicted proteins | sample 1570551 | NCBI WGS metagenome assembly OGEC01 (sample SAMEA2582127, study PRJEB24529) | metagenome | biome: Human gut stool | place: China | collected 2011 | reverse complement strand
CTGTATCCTCCCGCACGTCTATATCTAACTGATTATAAAATTGCCATTCACCTTCTATGGAAATATCGTATCCAAGATGAACACGACCCGTTCCATTGTGAAAGTCTACTGTTAATTCATGTGTTTTTACGGCCATGTGAAGATCGCCTAATGGCGTTTCATATGTGGACTGGCGTTCCTCGCCGCGAATGTATTGATGCCGCATATTAACCGCACCTGTACGCAAAAGAACAATAGAATCCTCATAAATCTTGATGGTCGTCTTAACCCCTTCAAGACCTGTTACGCTCGATTCTTCATAGCGAATATATTGGACTCCGTTCTTTTCATGCGAAGTACCTGGCGAAATCAATTCTACCACGGTATCCTGTCCATCTATGTCTCGTTGTACACTTTTTACGGATACTAAAACCCGTTTCATGTTTTTCTCCTCCATGGTCATAACATATCAATATATTATACTCCAATTCACTATGGATTATCAATTATTTCACAATTATTATTATACTTGCAATTAATCTTACTTGCGGTAAATATTACTTCTCATATTTTACCACATTTTACAATTAGAATTTGACGAATATTTGACGAAATAAAAAAGAGGGTAGCAATTAAGCTACCCTCTAATACGTTTAGTCTAATTCAACTAATCGGTGTAGTTCGCCATTTACAAACCACATTTCACATGTTACGTTATCGCCATCTTTAAGAGTGGCCATATATAACCCCTCTTTGTTTGGTTGAATATCTTCTGCGAATTGATGTGTTTTTCCTTCAAATGTAAATACTTGTGCCATTGTGTTATTCCTTTCAGTTATAAAGTAATACTTTTCAACTGTCAATTAACAGTTGATTGTTGCAATCCGTGCAACTCGGAGATATTTAGATCACCATTCCTTTACTGTGTAAAGTGCGCTAGCGCCCTCTAAATGTTGTCCATTGAAATGTGTTAACACTTCAAATTTTCCTGCTTGATAGCCTATAGTTTCATAGGCTCTATTATCTATCAAAGTAACACCAGCTTTTATCTTATGCACTTTGTTTAGATTGATTTTGTAAACATCGACTTTTTGTTCGTCGGTGTTAGCAACTACTGCGGTTCTATCAGATTTTTCAGTAGCCACTTTTGGTAGGTTAGGATTACTATGTGTAATATCCTGTTTCACCTGTTCCGCTGCCACTTCAACTGTAGGTGCTTGTGTGTAATATGTCGCTATCGGTTGAGTTCTTTCTTTTTTAGAAATAACTTCCTGTGCTTCCTGTTTAGTAACATGAATTGCTTTTGACAATTCTATAGGTAATTTAGACTGCTCTTGTGTAAGAATAACAGGTTTTTCTAAATCTTTTTGTTTGTGATGATATATTACTACACCTACAATAGCGATAAAAACGCATAGGGCAATCGCTACGGCTATTTTGTAGTGTTCCTTGATAGTTTGTACCAACTTACTAATTAACATGGCTTACACCTCGTTTAATTCATTTTGTAGCATTTCCAACGCTCTAAACTTTTCATCGGCGAAACGTTCATTCAAGTTATCACGCAATGCACTATTATTCCATGCAGTAGTCATACATACATCATAGATACAAGCGATGATGTCATAGTCAAAGCGTTTATCATCAACATAGGATAGATTAGGCAATTCTAAATTCAAAGCCTTTTCCATTAACTTCAATGCATCGTTGAACATATCAACGATATTGTCTACACCATATTGTACTGTTCTACTCCATATCACATCTTTCAATGTGTCGGAGTGTTTATCCACATTGAACAGGTTATCCTGTAGCAATTTACACGCTACATCATAGTATTTAGCCTTGATGTAGTCATGTTGCATTTGTGCAAATCCTTGTCTATCAATCGTTCCGAGTTCTTTCCATTGGTCGATAAACTCATCACTATTGATTTCTCCACTATCAACCAATGCTCTTGCATAGTCGGTGTAGTACCCACCTTGCCGTAACCCCCAACCCAGAAATTCATCAACGCTACCGCAATTACTAGCTAATTGATATGTGCCATAAGAAATACCGCCTGCATCATTAACCCCACTTGATACACAAGCAGGGTCGCCGTTACTTTCATATACCGCACTCAAACTCCCTAATTCATTCATTTCTCTAACTCCTTTTTTTCAATAACACTACCCTCATTCATATATTGGGAACGCTTAACACTACCATTAGCACCAATATAACCGCTTAACGCACCGACTATCACACTTGCCAAATCCTTTTGTTCAAGATAAATAGTCATGATTAGTGCAGCGGATAATGCTATCAATGTTACGGTGTCCTCATAGTTAATCTTCATTTAATCGCTTCCTTTACCGATTTGACGAAATCAATCACCTGTTTAAATAGCCCTATCGCACGTTTAAACCACCTCGTTTCTACTAGCTCAAGTTCAATCATATTCTCCACGCACGATGCCAGCTCAATAAATATAGGTATCAAATACAACAACGTGCATAGGAATACATCAACACGGCCCAATACAGGTACTACTACATCAGGCAACGTTAATAGAATGAACGCCAATAAAAAAAGCCACGGATAGGATTTGACTAATTTCTTAGTCATATCCGCTCGTAGCTTTCCGCTTACTAAAAATCGTTTAGGTTTTCCGTCAATTTCTACTACCGCCCAACCTCTCCATAGGATAGCTAGTATAGTATTTTTGATTGTAACTTCTCTCTTTGTTGCTAGGTTGTAATTTCTAGCTTCAACCAGCACTCGTAAAACTGTATCTATAAACACAAGAATAACTGTTGTGAATATAGCCAATGATATGCGTACCGCCTCACTCACGTTAAACACCTCGTTAAATATTGGAATAAAGATTTCTATCATACTAATCTCCCTGTCTTGATAATTTAAACCAAGTTTGATTTTCCCCTGCTGGTCTACCTTTAGAAAATATTCCCCAACCCTCAGTTGTTACGTATAAAAGAACAAGACCTCCTTTCCTATAATTATGTACAATCGTAGCATTTACACCACTTGGTATTGCGAAAGTATCTGTTGTTGTACTTGTGGTATTAAACTCAACTATATAGTTCCCTTTTGGTAGCCATACAGTAAAACGTTGTTCAAAGGTGTCGTAACCATGTTCATAATGTATCGGTTCAAATGATATAGGGTTTTGTTGCACATAATACTTAGTATTATCGATAATAACATACATATTGTTATCGGCTTGTTTTTCTGTAGACAATCTAGCATAGTAGGGTTTATCGCTCATCGCAACTTTTAAATATTTACTATTCCCTAAATCTTGAATTTCATCAGTCATATTAAATGACCCTGTACTAGCACCACTTATTGTAATATTAGCCATTTATACCCACCTCAATCGTACCTTTGTTACTCCACAATTGAACGCGGCTATTTAACGATGTTTGTACTCTTCCCCAGCTACCCCATTTATTAGCCATGAAAGTACGATGATAGGTTTCACCATTTAACGTGTGCAATGTATGGTCGATTAGTTTACCATCTCCAAAGTTAAATACAATCAACATACCTTGCTTATGCGAACGTGGTGGATTGTTAGCACCACCATCGAAATTAATTTCATAGCACCCTTGCGTTGTGAGTGTGTTCCAGTCTGTTGCAGTATCTAATTTAGAATAAGGAAAACCAAATGAACCTGCATCACCTTTTTTAACAAACACTTCATCGGCTTTGGTTTTGCTGTAAACGGCGGTGTCATAATGTTTGGTAGTTAATACTGTGTAGCTATCTGTACCATCATAGTGTTTAAATTCTTTACCTTTAACATATGTATTAACAGAATCATCACCAAATTCAACGTTGCCTGCGGTAGATACTTTAGCCATACCAACACCATGTCCATCAGGTTTATAGCCTTCAATCAAGGTATTGTTAGCCATTTTAAGTGCGCCACTTAATGTACCGCCTGTTAGTTTGAGATAATCAAGCGTTGCTAATCGTGCAGTATTGATAGAGTTTTGGTAGTCTCGGTTTGGATTACCTACATAAATATCGACTTGATGCCGTTTACTAGGTTTTTCTGTTAGCACTGCAAAATAGAATTTGCCATTACAGTATGCTATATCTTCAATTTCAGTAGTTCTATTGATTTCAATGATTTGTTTAACTGTTCCGAATGGTGTACATTCTACCAAACTACCGAGCGTTGCACTCATGATGCACCCATTAAGCATTAATGCCCCATTGTTGTTAAAGTCATCGTATTGGTAGTCAATTTGATATGTTTTCATTTTCTTGAAATCATCATTATACAAGTTAACTTCACGCAATCGTTGTTGACCGCTAATTGGTACAATGCTCACATAAGTTCGTGTGATAGGATCATATCCAATATTAAATACACGTTCATTCAATGTGATAGTCTTTTCAAATGTCATAGTATCTGCATTAAATACGGACAAGTTGTTCCCATTCTTCAAACCATTAGCAAGATAAATTTTGTTCGTGTTTTTGTTGTAGCACATAGTGTTACAATGGCCCATGCGTTCTTGGTCGCTAAACTTATACGTACCTACGATTTCAAATGTATCTGGATTGAGTTCATATATATTTTGCTTTGTGCCATCGCTATTAATACAAGCTAACACAAACACATTCTTTTTATCGTTGTAGGTAAAGCCTTGACATTGATTTACCTCATCGCCATATTGGATGTTTTTCACAAACGCAATATTTGATGCACCTTTAAGCATTGGTGTTTCAGTAGGATAGAACGGCTTGATGTTATTGTATGTACCCATATCCATAACACTATCAACAGTATCAAATGAAACATGTTCATTTACTTTGTAGATGCCATTAGGAATTAATAGTATCTTATTTTTAAGATTATCATTAGCACGTTTAAACGCTGCGGTATCATCAGCTACACCATCACCGACCGCCCCAAAGTCTTTAACGGATACGATGCCATATAGGCTATCTTTAGGAATAAACTTTGTATCGGCTTCGGTTTTTGTAATCAAACCACCACCATTAGGCAAGGCGATTTGTTCCGCTTTACTTGCTGCGACTTCTGCACGTTTCGCCGCATCAGATGCCTTAATAGCGTTACTTGCAATTGATGTTTGTTTATTATCAATGTCTGTTTTAAGTGTACGTGCTTGGCTCACCAACTCATTAATATCACGCTTATCAACTGTGGTTTGTCCTGCATATGCTTTTGCATCTGCCACTAGCTTTTCTGCTTTCGTTACATTAGCACTAGATGTATCAAGTGCGGTATTGCTAGTCGCTAGTTTATCATCAACTGTACGGCTTAATTCTGTGATTTCACCGCCTAATGTTTTAATCGTTTCAGCATTAGCATTGATAGCATCGCTTTCGGCTTTAATTTTTGCATATGCATCTATAGCATCATTTGCTGCTTTTGTTGATGTATCTACAATCTTACGTGCAACTGTAGTTGCATCCTCATCGCTACCCACACGGATTAATAAGGCCCTATTCATCTTCTCCTGCATTTCTTGCAAAATCAATGTTACCTTATCTGTCATGTGTTCGATATTTTGGAAAGGATACTCGTCTGGCAAATCTGTGTCTTGAGTGATTGGTGTTCTACGTTCAAGAATAACCTTGTGCGTATTGTCTAACGGATCACCATCAGCAGGATATGTTAAAGTTTTGTTTTCTTTGTCATAATCGATATTTCCTATTTGCACGCTTTCTGTGCCATCAGCACCAACAATGATTAAGGCTATATCTTCAACCCTATTGAAATCATACGGCCATATCCATTTTTTGTTAACTCCATCACATTGATAAACCACACTAGGTTTGTTGACCTCTGGTATCATATTTGTTCCCCTTTCTAATTAAACAGGACTACCCATAATTGAGTAGTCCTTATTTATTAATGTTTGTCTTTCTTCTTGGAATTTTTATCTTTTAGCTTTTTATCTAAAATGATAGACATGATAACATCCTCTAGTTTTGCGTCGGTATCTGTTAATGCAAATTTAGCTAATGTCCATAGTCCATCTGTTACAGTATCACTGAACCCTGTAATTCTGTTAGACACTTGTGATAGGCTTCTACCTACATCCATAGCACCTTTATTAGGCGATACAATTGCACTGCCTACATCATATAGTTTTTCAACGATTGATGCGGCCATTACTGTATTCCCTTTATTGAATACCTTTTCACCCAAGATGTATTTCATAGCCATGTTGGAAATATCACGCACAATAGGTACACCCATAGTAGCTTGTGATACTAATTCTTCCCCAAAGGATTTCGCCAAATCTTCAGGGCCATCATCATCTCCATTTGTCATGGCTTTGTATACCATCATACCTAGTGCTTGTGCGGTCAAAGTCCACCATAGCATACGCACGAATTGTCCATAGTTGCCTTTGTCTTTCCGTGCATAGTTCCCCTCAGCAATGATATTGTACAAAGTGTTAGCGTAGGAATAGAACGGTACAAATAGTTGAGTGAGTGCATTTCTTGAACGTTGGATGCCTGCACTGTCTTTTGTATCGCCGCTACCGAATATATCTCTTACGGCTCTATCGCCAGCACTAATAGCTTCCTGTTCTACAAATTCTGCCGTTACTCCATCAACACTTTGTAATTCTAGTACTTTGTTATCGTATGCGAATTTCCATACAGGAATAGATAATGCAAAATCAGTTTCTGTTAACAGTCTAAATCCCATTTGGTTAATATCATCACGGATATTAGCTAATTGTTCAGCCTTATAACCACCAATATTTGTATCACCTATGCGTAAGCCTTTACCCTCAATGGATAGCCCTTGTTTCAAATCCTTATCTAGGGTTTGAACACGTTCCCTCATGAATATAGATTGAGATAATACAAAATCACGTGTTGCGTTGTACTTTGCTGTACCTACACCATAGAACCCAATACCTGCATCACTAATTGCTTTGAGTGTATTTCCTAAACCGATACGATACATAGCAACAGGAATATTTAACGCATTTTGTAACGCTACCGATACACGGCCAGCCATAACTGCGGTAGAGGTATTTTTCTTGAGTGTCATTACCAATCTGCCCCATGCATCAAGTTTCGCCGCTTCATCTTTCCAGTTATCCCTAACCCATGTACGCAAGAATTGGTAGGTTTCCATTCCGAATTTATCAACGATGTACTCTTGAAATCTGCTATTGCCTACCAGCTTATTCACATCCGTTACCGCTTTACGCATGGTTACGTGGTTGATAGCTTCCGTGATAGCGTTAGGGATTACATCAAAATCAAGCATTAAGGATTTACCCTTAACTACATCCAAACGTGATTTAGTAGCACCCATACCAGTACCGAATATCGCATTACTAGCAATCATTGTTTTAGCGATATCCTCTGTTTCAAAATCAGATACTTTAGCACTTACTTTAGGGTTGTACACAATAGGGAAATATTGACCTTGTATTTCTCTACCGCCAATTGTGAATGTAATCCCCGTTTCTTTCTTCAAAGGGTTTCCATAAAGTTCTTCTTGAACCTTACTACGCTCTTCATAGAATGAATTGATATGCTCCCATGTTCGGATTACAAATTCCCAGTCTTTATCCGTCATGTATTCTTGGAACGCTCTCTCCATTTCTACTTCATTACTTTGGATAGTTTCTAGTGCGCGTTGTCTATTCTTTTCTGTTCCCCAATTCAAGGCAAGCATGATGATTTGCTCTTTTGTAACGTTTCGTAATTCGCCTACGTTATATAGATGATCATTGCGAACATCAAAGAGTTGCTTCTTAGAATATACCGCTTTTACATCTCTGGCCAACCTGTACATAGATTTTTCTTGGTACTCATTAAATTTTCGAGTAGCTTTATCAATCGGGTCATAGATATATCTAACTGCAGGGCCATTCTTTCCACCATCCAATCTGCGTAAGAATGTTTCGGCTTTCAATAATGATAAGTTAAAGTTATTCAATGTGTTAGACAATGCATCTGCACGGCTGCGGTTGTTTAACTCATTGAATACATTCCCATTATCTCTACCAAATGTTTCAGTTGCCTTATCAATGATTTGGAATATAGCTTCATCAAATGTAACGTTATTACCCTTTTCATCAATTAGTGTACTTCCCTCATATTGAGTTCTACCGCTTTTGTACATCCCTGTCATGAGTTCCTCTAACTGTTCGAGTTCGCTCATTTTAAGAGTACTAAACGTTCTAGGTGATTTAGCATCGAACATTTCGTATATCCATGGTTCAAGTTGTACAGTCGCTTCCTTATCGCCCATAATGTCAGCATCTGCATCGAGTGCTTTAATCACGGCCATCATGTCAAAGCCATTAACAGGCTTTAATCCATCATACCTAGTCAACCCCATTTGATATGCCATGTGGGTATAGAAATAACGCATATTAGGTTCAATCATGATAGGGTTTTGACTGCGTGTCATTCTGCCTAGTTGGTCTAATAGTTTAGTGCGTAGTTTCTTAATAGCCTTAGAATTTTCAAACGCTACTCTTGCTCTTGCTTGATTTAGCATTTGAGATTGTTTAGCACGTAATGCTTCATCTACTTTACCAGTTGCCAATGCACTATCTGCTTTCTTGCCATCTCGTACTGCTTGATTTTGGTATTTCTTGTACTGGCTAGCTTGAGATAATGTCAAATCGCCTAACTCTCTTTTAGCACGTTCCATGTATTTCGGAATAGTACCAAATCCACCATCACGAATTGCACGAACCGCATCAATGCGTTCTTGCAACTGTGCTTTTAGGTTTTCAATACGCTCTTGTGCAGTATCAAGTTCTTTAGATACACTGCCTAATTCCTGTGCTACCCTTGCATTGTCTTTCTTGATGCGTTCAGCTTTCGTCAATTCTTTTTCAATTGGTTTCAATTCCTCGTCAAGGTTTTCGCTGTTAGGGTCTAGCTTTTGTAATTTACTTAGTAGTTCCCAATTCTTGGCTAGTTCCTTATTGGTATGTGCCTTAATCAAGCGTGCTTCCTCTTGAGTAAGTTCCATTTGTCCTTGATTGGATAGTAACATTTCTTCGGCTATTTCTTGGTTAGATTTGCCTGCGTTTGGATCATTAACAAACTCATTTCTAGCGTTTTCCATTTCCTGTGCTACTGCTTCATCGTAAGTACTGCCAGTTTCCTCACGTTCCGCCTTTTCTAATCCATCAATAGTTCGATATTGTGTATTTTCCAATGCACCAGCACCCCATGCAATATATCGTCTATGTTCTTTGTAAATAGGATACTCTTCGGCTAATCGTTCACCGATTTCTTTTTCTACATTGTCTTTCACATCTTCCCATTCTTTAATAGGTCGATTATCTAACTCTTTCATGTACTTACGCATTACACGTTCTTTAGCTTTTTCTTTAATGTCAGCAATGTACCCTTGCACTCGTGCCTGTTCGGTTTCGCTCAACTGTTGATACAATTTTGTATTTTCAAATTGTTCTAATGCTTGCTCGTGTGCGTAGTTTTCAATATCATCTTGTGTAGCTATCATGCGTGCCATTATATCCTTAATGTCAGATGGTACTTCGCCACCTAATCGTTGAACACTACGATAAATACGAGTTAACCATTTAGAGAATTGACGGAATACTCGTTGTAATCCTTTTGTTGGTGCTTCACCGCTTCGCAAGTAACTTTCCCAGCCTCGCGCAAATTTCTCGTGTGCTTTGGTATTGTCTACGTTTTCGCCATCAACCCAACCACTCCACTCTTTGAGCGTGTTCCAATCATCAAGTAATTGTTTGGGTGCATTGTCCATTGATACTAGCTTTTGGATATCGTCAAAGAATACATGCCCCATTTCGTGTAAGAATGTACTTCTATCTGCAGTTTTGAAAATGCTGATAATGCGTTCACCATCGCTCATGATTTCGGTCATGCCATTAACAGATTGGTTGTACTTTTCAATGACTTTAATCGCCTTATCATCGAATACCACATAGCATCGTCCGTCTTGTTCTCCAACATAAGTAATACCTTTAACACCATACTTACTAAGATATTCTGACGCTTGTTTTGCACCACCTAATGCTTTAGATAATGCCGTATAAAAATCTCTACCATTTATGCCACCATCATTTAATAGTGTGGAAAAATCATTTTTATACTTGCCCCAATAAACTTCCTTATACTTTTTGCTAGCCACACCATATTCTGTAAAAGCATTAAACCACATAGTGTCTAATTGATTTTTTATATCTTTTATACTATTGGGGTTTTCTTTTAATGCCTTTAAATCAATGTTATATTTTTCGGCTAATCTGTTTATGGCTCTCTGAGTAATTGTGTTGATATCTCCCTCAATATATTTATCAAGGTATTTATCTTTAAGTAAATTGTACTCAGTATCTAGTCGATCAAAATCACTTCCTAACTCATCAATTTCTTTTTTTGCATAATGGTTAAATAAAGGACTATTTGTATATTCATTGATAAATACTTCTTTTTCTTGTTCTGTTAACGCATTAATTGCTGCGTTTAAATTTTGCTTTGTTTCTTTACTTAAAACATTTAATGATTGTTGTTCATCAATCATTGTTTTAGTATCTGGAACATCAACTTTAAATAATGTGCCTTTATCAACATCATGAATTAAAGATAATTCACGCCTATATAAATCAGATACTTTTTTATCTTTAGCAAAATACAATCCCCAACCATGTACTTGATTACCCTCGCCAGTACCAATAGCACCTAAATCAAATTCATCAAAGTCATGTGGTGAACCATGCCATGCTGATTGATAATACTGATAATTATATTTCTTTCGGAGCTTGTCTAAATCATTTTCGTTTGGTATACTATTATTAATAGTAAACCGATTAACACTCACTTGTCCGTTTGATTGGACGTTATTGACTGTTAGTCGGTTTATTTTTTTCGTATTAACATATAACAAATCGCCATTATTTATTGCATTAGAATACCATGTAGCATTAACTCTAGGGAATATACTTTTAACCCTTGTTTGATAGCCACCTCTTCCGCTTTGAACATCAAAAACCAATGGAACATGAATAAAGTTATTCTGTGTATCTTTTAATTCAACAACAGCAACAATTTCGCCTTTTACCGATGCATTAGCAATAGGGTCAAAGTTTTTGAATATTGCAATCGGATTAGATAACGCACCAGGTAATTGTTTCATAACATTTAAGTCAAACTTATGTGCATGCTTAGTGGCAAATACTTTATTAAGCATTTTCGTTGTTATATAAATATCACCAGTTGTAAATTTGTAGTCAGGATCTTTAATTGTGCTAAACACTAAAGGTGCTGACATTATTTTATTTACACTTCTTTTAAGCGTTCCGTTTTGTAAATCAGTTAGCGTTTTTCCCCATTGAGTTATATCGGCTTGTAATTTTTGATGCATCACCGACTGTTGTGCATACCCTGTTTGGTTTTCTAATTTAGCATTCATGTTAATACGCACGCTATCACGCAAATAATCCATAGCGGTATAACCGCCTTTACCCATTTGTCGCATATATTGTGCCATTACATCAGCATGTTGTGCCATTAACAACGCATTAGATTTTGCCACTTCACGTTGTTTTCTATCGGTACTTTCGCCAATCGCTTTAACTACTTTGTTGTACACATCATAGCCACTCTTGGATAATTGCATTCGTAACGCTATATCGTTGTCAGCTAATGTAAAAATCTTATCATGCAATCTCTCAAGGCTTTCAATTTGTTGCAAGGTATGTTCCATATCAGCATGATGGATATTGCTTTGGTTAAGTGCTTCCGTATTATCAGCGAATGCAGTTTGTGCTTTTGCTACGCTAGAATGAAACGCTGCACGTCTACGTTCTGCATTAGTGCGTGGTGCTTTACCGCCACTATTAGACTTGTAATCAGTCAACCATTGTGGCTCTATACCACTTGCTGTAGCTTCTTTAATATCATTGTCCATGTTGTCAAAGTCGCTTGCGTAGTTTTCACGATACTCTTGCACTAGATTTTTGTACAAGTTATTGTATGCTTGCTTAACCTGTGTAGGATTAGCAAATACTTGGTCTAGTACCTCACGATCTACATCGTTTGCATCTTCAAATTCATCACGGATAATGCTTTCTTTAACACGTTCAGCTTTCTTTTCTGTTGCATCAACTAGATTATTATTAAAGGCTTCTACTTCCGCTTTTGCACGTTCGAGTGTTTTCATAGACATACCGCCACGAGTAAAGTATGTGCTTTCTTCTAGTGCCTTTACAGTTTCTTCCGTCAAGCCACCGCTCAACTGTGCATACTTCCCGATTGGTACAGGAACGTCTGCATTGGCTTCGATACTATTTGATACTTCCTCTTGAGTAACTAGGCCACTATCAATCATGTTCTTAATAGCTTGTTGACCCTCTTCCGTTTCCGCCATTTCGTTGACATTTACATATGCAGTAGATACACCTACATTATCGCCCTGTGCTTGTACGATTTTTCCGTACAGTTCAGGGTTTTCTTTTGCCATTTTATTTGATGCTGCATCTTGTTTCAATGCTTGCATAATAGCGTTACCATTTCGATTTTGCTCGGCCATGATTGCTTGTTGCTGTTGCTCTGGTGTTAGCTTTTGAAATTCATGGAACGCTTTCATGGTACGGATACCGCTCACACCGCCACCAATTGCACCTAAACCGATTACAGCTGGTAACGCTTGTAGCATTGCACCACCTGCACCTACTGCCATATCACCTATGGAATACACTCCCTCTGGGTCATTAGCATTGCGGTATAGGTTATGTTGAAATTTTTCGTTGATGTCTTGCAAGCCCTCTTCAACTAATTCAGAACCGCCAGCCTTAACAGATGCTTTGGCCATTTGTGCAACAGTAGTGCCAATACCTCTATTGAATGTTGCTATTGTATCACTTGTAGCACCTTGTAATACTTTTGACATAACTGCTTTAGGCGCTACTTTACCTACACCTTTAATCATGAAACGTGTGGATGCCATTTCAATACCTGTATCAACTGCAGCATATGTCATAGCGTATTTATAGGCTTCATCATTAGAGTATACTTTATTACCATTTGCATCACGTTTATTAATGAGTTCTAGGTATTTATTACCGAATGACATTTTGTACATTTCGTATGCCATGTCAGCACCGCCACCCCATTTAGCACCAGTTGCTGCGCCTGCGCCTATACCTACACCATCGGTAGTTAAACCGCCAATTACCGCACCGATTGCACCGCCTATGATTGCACCTGTACCGCCTTGTTTACCCATCATGTATGCTTGTGCTGCCGTTTGTCCGAGTACTTCTTGTAATGGATTAGTTCCGTCAGGTGTTCGGTAGTTGCGCAAGTTATTTTGCAAGCGTTCAATTTCTGATGTTAATTCGTTAATACGTTCAGGGTCTTTTGTATGTGCTAATTCAAATCCAACATCACCTAACTTCATCTGATCGTTCATAGACCAAATACCTTGTTGAATTGCATCGAACGTAGATTTCGTAGCACGAATTGATTGTAGATTGTTGATTGCTTGTAATTGTTCAGCTTGTGAACCATATTTCACTTTATATAATTCAGGAAATTCATCGTATATATCTTGTAATACTGCGCCACGTTCAACTCGTCTTGATAAGTAATCAGCACGTTCAAATGCTTTATCATCACCACGCATAATTACATCAGGGTCAATATCTAATACTTTCCCCATTCTAATTGCTTCGTTATAACGTAGGGTATCGTTATTGTATAGAAACAATCTATCCGTATTACTAACAACACTTGTAGGAAGTACCTTTTGTAATGACTGTCCTAGTGGTTCTAAACCTTGGTATGGATTGTCAGCTTTACCAAACGGATAATATGTAGTTGTACCATCAGCATTAGTTTCTTCCATTGTGCGTGGTGTATTTGCAATAGCCTTAATTGCATTAATAGCATTATCAACTACTTGTGCCGTTGTATCTATCCCTGCACCTATTGCATTACCAACTTCAGTAAAACCGCCAGTAGGTTTAGACTGAACACCAGCACTAGCACTAAAAGATGGTGATGTTTTAACATAGCCATTCTGTACAGCTAGTGCTTCCTGCCGTTCTTGTTCAAGTGTTTGTTTAGCCATTTTTAATCTCCGTTATCGTTATATCTTCTTTGCATGTTGTTATACACGCTTTCGTAAATATCTCTTGTTGAGCCATCTTGATATGTTACACGCACATAATGGTTACCAACAGGTTCAACATGCACAATACCCATCGCTCTATTACTTGCTGCGCTAATAGGTGCGCTATAATCATCACCATCACCGAAATATGGTTTTTCCGTACTTCGTAATGTTTGTGTTGCCAATGCGCCCTCAAATATATCATGCATTTCTGCTTCTGTAGGCGCTCTGCCGTGTTTACTTTCAAAGTCAGCTTTACGGCTTAACATTTCTTGTTTTACACCATATTCAAAACTTGAACGCAATGATTTGTCAGCAGGCAACGCACTTTGAATTTCGCTATCATAAGGTGTTAAATCAATTTTGTTAGCCTTTAATCGGTTATCGTTCGCTTCGAGTAACACTCCATCAAAACTATCATCAACAACTTTATCAGGGTACATTCTCTGTGCGTGTGCTAGTGTTTCTTCGTATGTATGAGTTTCAGCATATTTTTTTAACTCAAACTTTTGTTTTGCATTCAGTTTAAGGCCTTTTTCATACATAGAATCAAGTTTAGGTCGCATTGATGCTTCTGTACCGCTCCACGCTTCCTTTTCCATATCGGTCTGTGCGCCTGCTGCTTGTGCGTGTGCGTAAGATGATGCACCTACATAATCGCCTTTTGCTATTAATTGGTTATATACAATTTTAGCTGCAGTAATTCTATCTTTAGCTTGCTTGGCTTCGATGTTCATTTGCATTGTCAGCCAGCCTTTATAATTTTCACGGCCTTGTTTAACCGCCTTTTCAATCTGATCTTCAGAAAAAACAGGTTGACCGCCTTTAGACATAGGCGCATTGCGCATTAATGCTTTATAATGTTCTGCACCTGCGCCATAATATCCACCTGCTTTTAGCTTATCAGCATATTCATCTACACTCTGTGCGTTGACTGCACCATTTGGCTTTATGTAGTGTTCAATCCAATCATCCACAAACTCTTCATCGGAATTATACATTTTGTAATAATTCGTTCCATCTTCAGGTGGTTGTTTGTTCTCTTCTCCATTAGGTTCTGATTGAGTTAGACCTGCGTAGTTATGATTTTCTCTTGCTAATCTACTAAGTTCGCCACCATCTGTACCCTCTGCATATAACTGCCTATATGCAATTTCTGTATTGATACCATACTTATTATGTGCATATTGTGCTAGCTTCCATAAATGTTGATTAGCACCAACACCTGACTGCATGGCTTCCTTGTTTTTGGCTTCCATTTGCGAACGTATGCGTGAACCCATAATGTCCATACCACGATTTACATCATCGCCTGCAGCCAATCGAATTGCGCCGAAATCGTTTTCATTGTTAGCTATTTTGTTTATACCCATTTGTTGGTACATTTTCCTGTATGGTGTTAATACATTCTCACTAGCAAGCCCAGTTAATGCAGTTAACTGCTTATCCAATGTTTCTGAATTATTATCAGCAACAGTTTTATCTAATAAGGTTTTAGCATTAAGATCATAGTTTTGTTGTTTTTTAGATGTTATTTGTTCATCATCAAGCCCTAATTGTTTACCAGTTGCTTCTATTAAATCGCCTGTTAATGTTAATGTTTTCATTTGTTGATTAACATCGTTCGTTTGTAACAGATTGTTATTCAAGTTATTGATTTGATTTTGTGTAGCAGTGCTTAGTGCATCCTCGTACTGACCTCTCATGTACCTAGATATACCATCTAAATCGTTTGTTTTTGATGTTTCAACCGCTTTATTGAAAGCGTTTACCGCATCAGTTGTACGCAAGTTATATTTAGCAGCAAGTTCGCTTTGGAATTTTTGTGTACTCTCAAGGTATGTAGGTAGTATCCCTTGTGCATTCATACCTTTTTGGTACATTAACCCTTTATCTTTATCAAATTTTAGTTCAGTTACTTTTTGATTAAATTCATTAATAGCATTTGTAGCATTGATATAATCTTTTTGTTTATCAATTTCAAGCCAAGTTTTAGATGCATCATCCAATGCTTTTGCAAATGTGTTAATGCCGTTTTCGTTAACACCATATGCTTCTGCATTGATTGTTGGTCTAAACTCACCATTAACTGTATTCAATCTTTCATTTTGTTCATAATTAACTAATTTCATAGTTACCTGCCGTTAAAAGTCCAAACTTTCTTAACTGTTTTAACTGGTCTTTCTGTTACACCATTTACATCACCGCCATATTGAGTTGTGTATTTACCACCTGCATATTGTTGTTTCATCCCATATATACTAGATGCACCACTCAAGATAGTTCCGAGCATTTGCAATCGCCCTTGCGTTTTCGCATTAGATGCAGCTGCTCTTGCGCTACTAGCTTCATTGCGATAATTAACTCCATTAAGATATTCATTGTAGATACTGTTATTCTTGTTAGTTTCCCAATTGTTAATATCCTTGTTGTATTCATCGTAGCTACTAGCCATTAATTGTAATGGTGTACCACTCATGGATAACCCTGTAGCGCCTGCTTCTGCCGCATTCTGACCTGCAATCAACCGCATTTTATTGTCCATCTTATCACGCTCTTGTAGTGCTTGATTGGCAATATCCTGTTGTTTCCTATCAGATATACGTGCATTAGCTTCCGCTGCTTGTGCCTGTGCATTATACATTGCAGTTTGTGCTTTGGTTTGTTGATGTTGACCCCATAATGTAGTAACCAATTGACCTGCCATCAATGCAATAGGATTACACATTCGCATCCCCCTTTCTCAATGTAAATAGTTCCATTCCGTTATGTGTTATATCAGAATGAATAACCGCCCCTAGTGATGTTAGCCATCGCTTCGAGCGGTTATTTTTCTTATGTATGAAATTGAATAAACATTCATGCGTGGATAACCACTCTTTTATGATTGCGTTACTTCGTTTCAGAAATTCCTTTTGTAATTTAAAATTAGTATCTAGTATCTTATTCCCTAGGAAATAAATACAGTACATTCCGTTGATTGGCTTTTTTGAAATTCCGTATACGGCTATTGGTACATCATTATCAATTACAATGTGGTTTTCGTAATCATCACTGCATATATCCCTCACAAAATCATTTTTTCCATAATTCGGAAAATTTTGGTTCGCTATATTGACCTCTAAGGTGTCTATGGCTCGTAAGTCGATATATAAGTCATGAATTAATGAAGTGTGCCTTACAGGGCAAATCTCAAAGTCCTGTAACATTTGGAAAACCACCGCCTATTTCTATTTCTCTTGTAACGCTTAAAAGGTTAAATGGATAAGGTTTTTCGTGCAAAATACATACAGATGCATCGGTTGAGTACACTCCATCGAATTTTGGCAATATACATACCTTATCACCGCTATATAATTTGAGTGGCGGTAATGAAATATCATCCATATGGTTGAAGTTTCTTCCGATTTTGCCACCGAACGAATTTAAGATGTTCATCGATAATCTACTCATCGTTAACACACGGCCTTGTAACGTACCATCTTGTATTTGCATTTCGATACTCGGAATACGTAATCGTGTAGTATAGTTAATACCAACGGCTACACTTTGTGCCTTTCCATCGATATTAATAATCGCCGTAGGTGGTACTTCCTTAATTGGCCGTTCCCTACCATTTACAACGATTTGCACATCCTCACCAATCAGATGAGGTACTGTGATAGTACTGATATTCTCTGTGCTAGTTTGTCTAATGTAACAATCCATATACACGTTGTTATTATCCGCATTGTACATTGGCTCAAATCGTTCTATGCACATCACTGTACCGCTTTTGAAATCACGCTCAACAATTACATACAAACTATCTTGCTCGCCCTCAGCTACACTCTCAGCGTATTTGTATTTGCCTTTTGTGGTGAAGTGCGACCATGCATACACCTTTTGCTCAGGAATGTAAGTTAGACAATCGATATTGCCATCATCTGTTACGTAGTAAACAATACTATCTGGATCTTGTGCATAAGCACTTGTGATAAAGTTACGATACTTTGTCAGATGCTTAACGAATAGAGTTAAGTCAGCCCCTGTGTAGTTATCGCTTTCGTACGAGTAACCTAAATCACGCACTACGCACCCTCTAGCTTGCACATACACGCATCTATTCCCTATATATTGTGGCTCACATTCAGATGCACCACGTTGGGTTTGTGTGCGTAGATTGCAGTTAGTCGGTGTGATAGTTTTAGAACCATCAATTATCCATTCGTTGCCACTTGTCAAAATCAATAAGTCATTAGCAGGTATCAAGTGTCTAATGTCATACATTTTGCGGTTAATTACTGGTAGTGTGATTGCACTATCATCTGTAATCGTACCGCCTACCTTTTCTACACCAAAGTTTGAATAATCACCTGTGCGACTAAACCATATGTAGTTAGGATATTGAAAGCTAGATGCTAGGATAAACCTATCTTGGTAAAACGTGCATACACGAGGATAACCAAGGCCTTTTCCCCATTGTCCAAATCTGAATTTAGAGGTGGCTTCGTTATCTACAACGCTATTCAATATATTTACTTTAACGTGCTTACTATCAACAAATTCTTTAATTTCAACTACGCCATAATTAGAATGTGGCAAGAATGATAAGTCTACATTAACGCTACCGCCTTTTAAATCAGATACAACTTTCAATTTAGCACTAGGTGTAACCTTGCCTGTGTCGGTTACGTTGTAGTCATTGTTGGATGTATATACCCTGTAATCTTTCCATGTAGTGCCGTTGTCATTGCTGATTTGGATTTTAACAGTGCCATTCCAAGTGCCATGTGATGTGAATTTCCACGATAAATCCTCATCACTACTGAATTGTTCTACATCATAATTGATGTTGTTGTATTCATTTTCAGCCATAAGAATACGTTCATCATCACCATCATAACTGCCTTTTATCACTTTTCCTGTTTCACTTGTTATAATCGCTTTTACATAATGTTCAATCTGCATTACAGAATGAACCATATCAGCGTTGAATATATCTTTTGTGGCGGTTAATGTATCGCCATTTAAGATTACAGTACTTTCTTTGTCTATGTTGACTTCGCCGTATGGTTGCTCAGATAGTTTATATGTATCAAATCGCCAGTCCGTATCACTATATCGTGATAGCGTTTTAACAGGGTATTTACCACTACAAATGAACATTACATCACCACTTTGGATGCAGTTCAATTTATCGACTACATCGCTTTCAAATGGTGTCTGTAATTCAATACCTGTATAAATACCATTTCGCCACACTCGGATATACTGTTCTCCGATTTCGAGCAGGAATGATTTATTCTTCTCAGCCGTAAATTCAAATAACCGTGTAGACTTATCTTTGTTTTTGACTTGACCTATATACTCTGAACCTTGCCGTCTAGCTACTGCGCCATAAGGTCTGATGACTGCATTTTCTGCTAATAGTAACGCACTTTTGAATTGATCTAAGTCAAACCGCCTAGATACATCAGGCGAAATCTCACCAGTTGTAAATGCAAGTTGTGATATATACATTGGTTTCATGATTACCAACTCCTTGCTTTTACATAGTTAGAAATATATGGCATATCTTGCCTACGTTCTTTAGCACTCAAACTCTTGGCCTCTTGCGTTGCTGCTTGATAGAGTTTATAGCATTGGTCAAATAAACCACTATTACCAGTTAATGGCATGGCTAGTTCCGCCCCCATTTTAGATTTCAAGGCCTGTACGAATACAGGACTGAATACATCTATATCTTGCACATCGTACACGTAATCGATGTACGCAAGCGGTACATCACTCACGATATACTTTGTGTTATCGTCAAAGGTAAATACATCATATTCCTTTTGGCTTTCCGCTTTAAATCGTTCCCCTTTAGGAATAACCCCAAGGATGCGGATACACTTTTCAGGATACGCATAAACAAATTCATAGCCAGCTAGTTTATGCTCAGATAACACGCACTCTTCACGCTTTCGTGCAAAATTCCATTCGTATTGAGATAGTAGCATTTTGCGTGTCGCATCATAGTGCAATCTGCATTGTCTAGCTGTTTCTGTTTCTTCATCAAGGCCGTATATCCTACCGCCATTGATTAATGACAAAGCCATGTTGCAAATATCAGTAGGTGTCATATTGCCCCCTTTTTATAGTGAAAAAGAGGGATGCATAAGCACCCCTCATTCTGTTATTCTGCAGTTTCTTCCGATTTCTTGCCTTTAGATTTAGTCTTTGGCTTATCTTCGCCATCTTCGGTTTCTTCTGCGCCTACAGCTTCAAACAAATCATTGAAGTAATCTTTATCGTATTCAGCTACTTCTTCTTTTGTAAGTTCTACTGTTTGTCCTTCTTCAATTAAACCCTTTGTATTGTGATACAAAGTTACTTTTGCAATGTATTCCATGTTACCCCCCTATTTGCTAGTGATACCGCTAGTTAAGAATACAGAAATTGTGCCAGCCGTTGCATTGTTGACATTAGCACGTGTATAACGTTTAACACCATTTGCCAAACGTACTTTATATTCGTACCCAGCTGGTGCATTGGCTGGTAATGTAATACCATGCAACAATACAGGATTAGCAATGTTTTCTGTATCAGATGTATATACGTTGATTAATGCAGTACCAGTTAATGCTTTGTCTACACGAACAACTAACCACAAGTTAGGGTCAGCGTCACCGCTAGTAATCATAACATCGGAGCTGACATTGCCAGATAATTCACGTTTCCAATGGAATGTATTTAAAGTATCGATAATCATGTATTTTCTCCTCTCTACTATGCAGTAACACGTGCTTCGGTGGAAAGCAATGCATCAATTTTACGAACAGGAATACCATTCGCACGAGTAACCATTTTACCCATTTCCATATCTTCTGTGATAGTAGAACCATGCACTTTGTTTTTTTGCAAGCGTAAGAATGTACGCAATTCTTGGTTCATATACCATACTGGTCTACATCCAGTTAAGCTATGCATTTTTTCTTCTGCACGGATCATCAAGTTAATCAAGTTAGGGCCTGCGGAAATATCTTCTTTGATAGATTTCATATCGATATTAGCGATACGTACTACATAGCGCCAATCACGCACACACAAACCAATGTTTTGTTCAAAGTGAGTACGATATGCTTCAAACAAAGAGCCATCAGGTTTAGTGATTGTAGTTTTACCTTTATCTTCTTGTTGCAAGCCAGCCTCTGTACCACGTGGATAGATACCATGTACAGTAAGTGGGCCCCAACCAACAAGCCACATAGATGCAAGGTTAGCAGTACCGCCAGCATCGATAATGTTTTTAGCGCTATCAGCTTTCTTAGTGTCTAATGTATTAAAACGTGCGGATAAACCAACGAATTTTTCAGGTGTACTTTCATCACCATAGAAAAGTGTACGTGCGATTTCTTGACCCATAGCTTCAACAAATGCAGCATCTTCTGTAGCACGGAATGCTACAGGGTCATTAGATAATTTAACCAACTTAGCATCTACTTCTGAGTAAGCCTCCAACATACCGCAAGTGTCGGTAATTTGTTTTGTAGTAGATTTGCTAGGTTGTACACCGCCATAAAGCATGCGCCATGTAGCCTCAGGCAAGCCAGTACGTACAGTTGTTTTGTTGGATGTGCCATCATTACATTCAATCATTGTCATGTCTTGAATGATTTCGTTTGTTTGGTTCAATTGCTCAATGATTTGTGCGATTTTACCATTTGGATCCATACGAGTTTGTAAATCCAATAATGTAGGATTGTTAGTTCCAATTGTAGCCATTAATTAATCTCCTTTAATCTTTAAACATGGACGGATACATATTCCGTCTAATAGCTTCGTCAGATTGATTATTTGCAGGTCTGTTGTTCCCTGCGTTGTTATCTTCGCTTGCCATACCAGCAATATGTGCGAATAGTTGAATTACTTCTACACGATTACCCAAGCCATTTTCAGCTAGGATTTCACGGATATTAGGAATTGTCTTTTCTACTGCTTCAACACCTGCGGCCGCTTGGCTAACAGTAGCATCAAACTTATTACCCAATACCTCACGAGCATTATCTGCATATCCTTTGTATTGTGCATTGAGTGCTTCTTGCTTTTGGTTTTCATAGGCCGTTACAAGGTTGGTTGCATATTGATTGCCAAACTTAGCCATCTGTAATGCTTGCTCTTGCGTAGCACCTACACCATTTAGCATTTTTGAAAACTCATCGGCGATGGTTTGGTCGACTTCGCCACCCTCAAATGCAGTTGAGAAATCATATACAGTAGGTTCTGCAGGTTGGTCGGTGTTAGTATCACCGCCACCGCCTAAAATCGTACTTTGTTGGTCTTGTGTGTTCGTGTCCTGTGGTGTACCACCATTTGCACTATCCGTGTTATTGTTTGTGCCTTGTTCTAAATTTTCATCCATGGTTATTCACCTTTCTTTAATTCGTTTTCTTCAAGCGTTTTAAAATATTTCTGCATCTGAATATTTTCGATTTGTGCTAGGTGATATTTCTTAACACCCTCTACACCATCACCAATCTTTCCTAAATCGTTTTGTAACAAAATAGCAACAGCCCTCATTCCCTCATTAAAGAATGTTGTACTGTTGCCTGTGAATGATTGGCTATTCAGTTTTGCTCGGTCTAATATGCGATAAAAAAACCACCTACCAAGTTCATCACTCAGTACGTGGTTCAACGCTTCAATATCGCGCTCTCGCATATAATCTCTTTTTTGTTTCATCTAGTACCCCATTCCCATTAACTGTTGCATTACAGGGTTTCCATCATTTGCTGCATCGGTTGCTTGTTTAGCCGCACTAGCCATTTGAGGTGCTAATTGTGCCGCTTGCATCATTTGTGCTTGTTCCTCTTGTTCTTGTTGTGCCTGTTGTTGTTCTTCCATCTTAGCTTGATATTCGTCATTCGATACAATTACTTTTGCAGGTACACCGAGGTTAACACCATAATAATCCGCTGCTTCCTCAAAATTGAATTTTTGTAGAATGTTAGGATTGCCCTGTGCTAATGACATAAGGAACGCAAAATACTGTTCAATTGATGTCAATGAAGATACTTTCTGTGCCTGTGCCAATGGTGAAATGTACTCTATCTTTACATCTTGGCCGTTTAATTCTTCCGCTAATGCTTCATCGATTGGTGGAAACACACCTGCACGATCTAATATTGCATAGGTACGTTCGATAATCGGATTAAGAAATTCAGATAGTAACCTTTCAACTACAGGCCCTAATTGTTGTAACTTCTCTTGCGTGCGTTCCATGACTTCCCTTGCCGTCATTTGTCCATTGTCCATGTTATCGAGCATTAGAAATAAGTCAGCACTATACGCACGCTTGATACTGTCTTTAACTTCAATGATTTGTTGCATAATCCAATCAAGATTGATACCTACATTAAAGATAGGCTCAACCTTACCGCCTGTATCGACTTCGGTAATACCGCCAGGAAATAGTGATACACTACCAATCACATCGGATGTTACGGCCATTGGTGGTTTTACACCGAGTTCAATAGCTGTTAATCGGTCTAGTTCCAACTTTTGCAACATCATTGCATCAGATTGTGCGAACCATGCACTGCCCTTGCCATAGCCATTTAGATCATGTGTAGTGTGCCGTGCAATCGGAATAGGCCATTCTTCATAACCACTATGTCGCAAGATTTCATCATCTCTACTCCCCTCAACCCAGTAAATAGAGGAATAAGGCATGTTCTTATTACCTAGTTTTCCGTTACGGTCTTTGTTCTCGCACACTAGCCAACAAACAGTATATACAGTTGCATTACCCTTGCCGTCATCATATGCATTTTTAATCTTTTCGGTGCAGTTATCATATCCAAACTCTTCCACGAGTTGGTCGCAAGTCATGTTATACTTCCGCCCAAACGTATTAACTTCACCATTAGCATTGCATTCTAATGCGTAAGTACCGATTGGATACGATGTGAAACGTACACCAACTTTACCATCAGGCATGATTGACATAGGTGCTTGTCCGAATGGCAACTCCATATAGACTTGGTGAACCACATTGTAGAAATTGGATTTTGCAAACACTGCATACAATATTTCTTCACGTTCATCTAATACTTTCGCTACATCGCTATTTGCTGCCATATCCGTATTTTCCATGGTTAGCTTAAACCACTTTCTACTAGGCGGTGTCATTCCACTCATTACACCACTAGCAAATATCTGGCAACTTTCCCATGCTATTCCAGTTAGTATTTTGTCAGTATATAGTTTCGATTGGTCTTGTTCGCCATCGAATACACCGAGAAATGGCAACTGATAATCTCTAATCATCTTCCATTTCTCAACGTACTTTTGTCGATTTGTGAACATCTGATTGAATTTAGCTTTTATTTTCTTGTAGTCTTTTGGTTTAGTTACAGGCTTTTCTGTCGGTTGCCTTGCTAGGCTTGATAGTATAGTTCCCATATTAACCGCCTAATGTTGTTTTGCCTGTTGCTTGACTTAACGCACTAGCCAAGATGGTGCTGTCATAACCAGTTTTCTTGCGCTTCTTATCAGTGAACCATTGTTCATCTCTTTTTTGTGCCATATCATCAGTTTGTGCAACTGGTGTAGGCGATGGTGCTGGTTGCTTAATATCTGGTGTTTTAGCTTTCATACACATTCACATTCCCCCTTTACCCAAATGGTTTGTACTCTGTATTCGCTACTCTTCTGTGATTGCCATTTACTTTTTTAGTGACCCTAAATGCAAAGGTCAAGGCTAATGCATCGCCTTTGTTTGGTGATGGTAAGCCACGCTCTTTCATGTCTTTTTTGCTTTCCAATTGGATACGGCCATTCTTATCAATGATCGCTTCTGGCCCTACGAGGTCATCATACAATCCTTGTTCATTAGGAATTGAACCGCCCTCTTTTAGCCATTCTTTCATCTCACCCCACATATACGCACGCATATTGAGATACATATTGTTAGGCGATGCACCACCAAAGGCAACTAACCGCCATCGTCTACCCATTGATTTGCCAATACTATAAATACCAGTGCCGTAACCTTGGTCTATGAATACTGCATCGGCTTTGTACTCGTCCTCAAATTGTGCTATGAGGTTAGCCATTCGCATATCATCGTCATTCTTTTCAATGGTTGCCAAGCATTTCATGGAATAGCCATTACGCATCACGATTTCTAATGTATCGCCACCAGTCCATGCAGGGTCTACACCGATGATTACAGGTAGGTTGTTAAATTGTCCTACCTTGTACACTCTCTTTTGTGCTTCATCAACGATTGATGCGGATATAAATTGTGTATCAGATGCACTAGGGAATATCCCTCTTACACGCACTTTTACAAAGTCGCTATCCTCGCCATGAATATCAACCCATTCTTGTAATTTCGCTTTGTTCGAGATTTTAACAGTACGGCTATCAATCTGATAGGTAGTCCAATAGGCTCGGTGTTTTCTGAAACATTCTCTAAACCTACCACTATTTCGTGTTGGGTTTCCAAACACGCACCATATAATCTCGGTTTCCTTATCTGTTAATGCACCCTCTGTTACTTCCCAAATCTTATCGGAAATAGCGGATGCTTCATCAAATATGATAAGTATTCTGTTACCTTGATTGTGCAAGCCTGCAAATGCTTCTGGATTACTTTCACTCCATGGAATAGCATCTATCCGCCATGTTTTCTCATACTGTTTATCAGCACTAAACAATGCGGTTGCTGTGTAGGTAAATAGTTCCTTACCTATGAACAGGTTGTACCACTTGTTTAACTCAGCCCAAGTCTTAGACTTTAACTGCGTATCAGTATTAGCAGTAACTACACCACGTGTATTCTCATGTGTAGCAATAGCAAATAATATCAACAATGAAGAAAAGGCGGACTTACCAATACCATGACCTGATGCAACTGCAATTTGTATTGCCTTAGCTAATGACTTACCCTTACGTAGTTCTTCGCCTATTTTCTTGAAAGTCTTTACTTGCCATTCATCAGGGCCGTCAAAGTTTTCAAGCGGTGTTCCTTTTTCTCCCCAAGGGAATGCGAAATATACAAAGCCTAATGGATCATGAGTAAACGAACCCAACGCATCAATCAGTTGTGCCTTGTTGTACTTCATCAGATTTCACCCTTGCTTGCTTCATGCGGTCGGATATATCAATCTCTATTTCTGCATCAAGTTTCACCTTGTCAGTAAATAGCATGTGCCGTTTTCCTAAGAGTTCAGCTGCTTTCGTTTTATCGGCAACAGATACATCTAAACCAAATGCATCTTTTTCTTCTCCACGAACGACCCTAGTCAAGTATTCCAGTACTTCATCAGCCGTTGCGATTGTGTCTTTGCTGCGTTCGTTCATGACTGCATCTATATATTGGCGAACGTTAACTTTTGTCAACAACTGACTGCCTTTACTTCTTGCCGTCTTTTCTGAATATCCAGCAGTAATTGCACTTTGTGTTCCGTTTGTGGTCTTAACGTATTCATCAGCGAATATGCGTTCTTTCTTAGTTAGTTTTTGTGCTAATTCATTTATACTCGCCAATGCTACTCACCACCTTTATATGTTCTAACTAAAAATAGCAGTACTTCATGTTGCTTAGTACTGCTATACTCACTTTCTTTCTTATAGAGTTGTCCATGTTTAAAGGTCTTACCCTTTTTGTACTTATGAGGGAATGTCAGTTTGTATTCTTCCTCTGTGTACATTCGATTGACGATATACACCTTGCAAGGCTTATCGTATTTACTCCATGATTGCCTTACATCGACTACATACCGCCTGCCGTTCATCTGTAATGCTTTGAGTAGTTTCTTTATTGTTGGTTGATAATTCACATCCAACACCACACAATACCGACTATAATCAATACACCGCACACAATAGCTAGGCAATCAATAATACTTAATACGTTATCATCTCTATGTTCAAACGCATATTTTGCTTTTGCCTGTAAGTCTTTGTTATCTAAATCTTGTGCAGCTTTTTTGAATAACGCTCTATCCTTAATGAATTGTTTAATTGCTTTAATCATTTTAGTACTTCACCACCTTTCCGTTTTAGCTTCCCATTAGATCTAACACACAAACCGCATGTACTCTTTCTTGCATTCCCCTGTGTGATGTATGTTTGGCATAACCCATCATACTCAATGACATTAGCCGTACATTTCCCTTTCTTGTTGTTCAAGCATTTACTCTTACAACACAATATGTCAGTCATCATTTCTCCCCTTTTGATAACTTTATACAAAAAATGAGATATATCGCCGTGGATATACCTCATTATGTGATAATTTTATTCATTTTTATTGCATACTCAAAACCAAAGTTATATAGTTAGCTATTCGCCAACACGAGTATATGAATTGTAATCATGGTTAGCTCACTCTGTCTAACTCTCGCACAATACTCGGTTCCCAACGGAACATATAGCTTTAGTTTTCAATATGCAATTGCACTCTCTAAACTAATACCGCCAGTTGTTTGTAGTATGTAACATTTTTTCGCTTAAGGTTTTATCTCATGAAACGTATAGTTGGTTGTTATTGCAATATTGGAACGGATTATATGTGCGGTATTAGTTTACAAAATGCAATATAAGAGGTGCGGTGCAGTTAGAAAATAATATAGATTGTAATGACTTAGAAACAATACTCGTTGATTTTCAAATACAAAATATAAAACCGCACCTCAATTGCTATTTAGTTTTTAGAATTGCTCATTGGCAACTCTTACACCTTATATTCTACTATATGTTTTTAGGTGTTTATACTGACATTTACTGACATTTCATGACATTTACTGACATTTCAACTTACCTATTTCAATTAATGCTTTTTCTTTGTACCTCATAGCCTGTCTTTCGTTAAATTGGTTTTCAAAAACCGAATGTGCTTGTTTAGCTGACATTCCGAGCAAGTATTCATAACGTAACATTGTACCGCCTATTTCTTCACTTAGACTATTGATCGTGTTGATTACATCGCACTTGTACTCACTCAATTCATCAATCCGTCTGCGTTGTTCTTTTTCTGTATCAATAAACCTTGCTACACTATTTTCTAATCCACACGGAACACCTCCACCGCTCACTCTATCTTTTGAGTAATCAATAGCACTAATCGATGTAATGTTACATCGTAGTTGTTCTATCTCTTTTGCAATCGACTTTATTTGTTCATCAACTGTCTTTACAGGCTCAAGGTATTTTCTAGCACTACTAATTAATCTTTTTTCACTTTTTGTTGGTTCATTCAAATACAAATCACCTCAATCCTTAAATGTACCATTAATGACTAACATATAAACCAACACGCTCCATGCTACAAATATAATTGCATTTGCATAACCATTGTTTACATTACCCATAGCAACTACCAAGCAAAAGAACATAAACCATATCATATGTTTATACCTCTGCTAGTTTTGCATATTTCCATGCAATCGGAGAATTTTTTATTACATTACTCCAAGATGTTCTTCCAAGTTGCCACGCATATACTTCTCCATTTTCATACATTGCAAAATATCTACACTTCCATACTTCTTCAATACTATTTCTTACAAAAATCGGTGTATCAACTTCTACTTTCGACCAATCAACAAGGCCTAGATACTCGCCAATATCGATTAGTTGGTCTTTCTCTTCGAAGCATGTAGATTTCACTGGAACACGTGGCGAAAACGGGCATAGATAATCTCTTTCGCCGACAAAGAAAAATAGTGTATCATCTTCAATTTCCGCTTTTCGATACCCTAGATCATACATGCGTCTAAATAGTTCATCTGTAAATTGTTTATCGTTCATAGTTATACCTCTTCATATGTCATTTCAAATATATCAGGCTTACACGGATAAATCTCACCTTTAACACCTTTAATAATGTAATCACCTAACGACGCTCTATATTGCCCCTCTAATGTGTTAATGAGAAGTTTGTTTTCAATAAAGCATATAAAGTCTTTTCCACAAAATTTCACACACTCTTCCCAATTTTTTCGCGTATACTGTATTGCTTCAATCACAACTGGTTTCTTTTTATAACGCTTAATCATACTCTACCCACTCCCCTTTATCTTCATTCCATTTGTACCATTCAACTTGTTTCAACTTTAATACTGCTCCTTTATGTAGCTCACCGATACAAAATTCATCATCGCCACTTTCACAAGCCAGTTGCTTTAGAAATTCAAACGCACTCTCCCATGTGTCATTCGGTGCTATGTAATAATCAGAATGTTCTGTATATCCGCTATAACCTAACATTTTAACCTGCCATTATAAATTTTATCCAATTCATAACGATATTGTGATATAATCTCGTTCTTTATTCTTAGTGCAAATTCTTCTAATGTAATGTTTAAACCCTCTAATTCATACATTGATATATTTCTACATATTTTTATATCTGACTTCTTGTAAACAACAATAAACATATTCATATTCAACGTTACTTTAGGTTCAAATAAATAATCCTCATAAACAAATGTTAAGGCTTGTTGCAAAATATGAATTGTATCATGTAGCCCTATCCTTTTTATATCGTGATAAATTCTCATATTCACTCCTTATGATAAGGCGGATTTTTCACCGCCTATATCTTATTCAACCAATACTTTTATTAAAATCACAAACCCAAATATTAAAACTACTAGCGATACACCCATAATCGCATTGAAGAATAACTCTTGTGCAAATTTAGTTGCTTTTTTCGTTTGTAGTTTTTCTGCATCGCCTTTATATGATCCTATCGGTGTACACATTTATTTACCAGCTTTCAATTCTTCAACTTCTGCCACTAATTGATTTACCAACTCTTCAAGTTGTTTGATTTTGCCTTTGTGGTTGGTTTCATATTCAGAACCCTTACCAAGTCTAAAGGATACGCCTGCATTAATCATCTTATTGGCTAGGGTTGCACCTACGCTAAACATAACATGTTCTGTTGGTGCATAGAACATACCGAGTGCTACATCATTTGCGTTTTTGTAGTGGCCGTATCCTACCGCAAATGTTAATTTATCATCAGAATTGTAGCCTAGGTAATGCAACGCACTTAGTGCTGCATTAGATGCACCAGCTTTTGCTACTTCATGCATCACGTTTGAGATTTGACCTACTGTATTACGTTCTAAATCCGTAATGCGTGTTTCGTGGTTATTAATTCTATCCGTATTATTCAAAATGGCTTGGCTATTTTGCCCTACACGCTCGTTTGTAGCGGTTAGAGTGTTATTAATCGTTGTAAATCCATTATCCACCTTAGAGGTCAAATTAGAGATATTTGTGGTATTGCGTGTTACTCGTTTATCTAAACAGTTCACATCTTTTTGAAGTTTTGCAATGTGTGTTCCATTTGTTTCAATCTCGTCATACGCTGCGAATAACTGACTGCCATTCACTGCATCTAAACTGCTAGGGTCTACACGGCCCGCACTTACATTGTGCAGTTGTCGGTTGTAGTTACTAATTCCACTGTATGTATCGCTTTTCTTACTACCAAAGGATACTACGCTATTAGGACTTTCACCTGCGAACACGTGAGTTACACCATTCAATACAACTTGTCTAACACCTACAGGGTTATCCGTTTGACTGTTTGTGCCAATCGCTACGGAATTTTGAACAGGTGCTGATGCATTGTTACCGATGACTACTGCATCAATACCACGCACTACACTGTGCGTTCCTACCGCGATTGCACCTTGGTTATCCACTGTATTATTAGCACCTAATACAGTTTGTTCTTTATTGTTGCCTACGTAATTGTTGTATCCAATTACGCTTGCTTGGTCGGCTTCAATTGTTCCGTTACCACCACCGATTACAACACTATCATTTCCTGTTACTTTATTATCACGGCCAATTGCAATTGTATTTGTGCCTGTAACTACTGTATTTGCCCCTACGGCTACAGAATTGTAACCGCTTACTACTGGTGCTTGTGCGTTAGGTTCTACAGGGCCTGTAACCACACCATTTGCCAATACATTGCCACCGATTGCACCCATAATCATTGTTGCTAATACTAATTTATTCATATTTGTTTCTCCTTTTACTGTCTTTCTACTGTCTACTTTCTGTCTATCTACTGTCTTTTTATTTTCCAGTACTACCATATCCGCCAGTACCTCGTTTTGTTTCACTTAGACTATTTACTTCCTCTACATCAACCATTGCTACTGGTACGATAATTAATTGTGCGATGCGATCACCTCTAAATATCGTGTAATCACTACAAGATACATTTTCATATGCGATGCTTAATTCACCTCTATAGTCAGCATCTATAACCCCTACGCTATTTGCACATCGTAATGGTGTTTTACTCATACTACTTCGTGGCACAAGTAAACCCATATGACCTTTCGGTATTTCCACCGCCACCCCTAGTGGTATTTTCTTTTGACTATCTGCAGGCACTTTGATGTGAAACGGGCAATATAGGTCTAACCCAGCTGCATCTTCACTACCTCTTGTTGGTAGTTGTGCGTATTCATTAACCAATTTCACTTTCATTTGTTCCATTACGTTCTTCGCTCCATTCACTTTCTCTATATATGCGGAAAAAATCATCCGCACTCATCACTACTAAAAATGGCTTATACTTTCTTTTCCATGCAACTATAGGTATTTCGCCTTTGCCAGCTACTTTTGCATCCCTGCTCGCTTGATTGTATGCACCATATACATTTAACCTTTCTACACACTTAACCTCTTGATGGATATTTGGTAACCCTATACAATCAGCTGCATCACCTGTATTACCACAATATTGTGCAGTTCTACGTACTTTATCGAACCCTTGCGACCTGCACACATCACGCCACATTCGTTCACCACGTTTACCTTTATCTTTACTGTTTATCGGCATTATCTATTCACCCATTTCATACATCCAATTCGTAAATAATGCATTAGCCCTGTAGGACTTAATTCATACCAATCATCTCTAGCCTTAGCACGTCTTACAAATCCGCCAAACTCGTATATATTACCTCTGAAATCATCTGTATCTATTTCATCAATCAAAATCAATCCTGCATCTTTAAGAAAGAAATTGATCTCACTTCTATTTTCTTCATACAAACTTCTTGGCATTGCATAATACAAGTACTTTACATTCTTACAATCATGGTATCGTTTCTTTTTAAAATCTCTCCTAAAATCATGAATATCTGTTTTGATTTCGACTTCTGTTAGGTATTGTGTTTTTAAATCAAAATATACGAAATCGGCTTCATATTCAGTTCTTCCGGGACAATACATACTCACATTTGGTATGCATATTTTTTTACGAAATAAGTGTCTACCAAGAACATATTGAATATCTTTTTCGTCCATATGTACATCTCCTAATCAATCCCCCTATTTGTTAATATAATCACCAATGCGGTATTTCTTTGTTTCAAAAACCACCCAAGCATTATTTTCGAACCCATATTTCTTCTCCCATGCTCTGAATACTTTTGTTAGTTCTTCGCTTAGTTCGTCAATATGCTCTTTCTTTACACCATTCAAGTAATCGTCTGACCATTCTTTAATTTCGTCATCCATGTCATATTCGAATAAATTCCAAAGCACTCGTTCACTATCAATCTCTGGAACGTAATGATAAGGGTGTCCAACACGTACATACTCAATATTCGAACACGTGTCCATATAGCTATGATCACTATCGCCCACATCGTCAATGCATTCTAAATAATCCGCTATTGCATCTTTAATACTATCTTGCGGTTCGCCAGCTTTTCCGTTATCAACCCAGCAATATTTTGTTTTATCTTCAACTAACATTGATTACGCTCCTCGATTTCTTCTACTTCGATAATGCAACTTTCAGGAGGTATAGATACTAATATTCCATTTATATCCTTAAACCATATGCATTTTATCCTGTTTTCACGCACCATAACTAAATTACCCAAATAATCTTTTATATTTGTATAATTTTTCGTTACGTACATCATAACTTGGTTATTTGCGTACACTGTAAGTCTAATCATATAATCACCTCTTAGAACGGAATATTTTCATTTTGATTTGTGGTATCAAAACTATCAAAGTTACTAGATGTAGCATCATCATTTGTTAGTGATGTACCTACAAAGTTTGCTACCACTTCTGTTACATATCGTTTTTGTCCGTCTTGCGTATCGTATGAACGTGTTTGAATACGGCCATTCACAAGTAGTCTGTCTCCTTTCTTGCAGTTACCAACCGCTTCCCCAGTCTTTCCCCATGCTACGCAATTAATGAAAGCCGTTTGTTCTTTTGTTTCGTTGGTTGCACTATCAATATATGTATTAGTCGCTGCGACTGTGAAAGTCGCCACCGCTCTCCCACTTTGTGTAAATCTCAATTCCGCATCTCGTGCTAAATTCCCTAATAGTTGTACTTGGTTCATATATTCAACTCCTATTTTCTAATTCTATATACCCTACCGCTTTGTTTTTGTGCGTCTACTGTTTTTCGCTTATGATTTATCGTCAACAAAACAAACTCGCCTTACAGGGCTTTTAAATCAATTTCAGTAACTTAAATGGTTTAGTTTTGCTTCAACTTCATCCACGTACACATCGTAGCTAGGATGGATATGGCAATCGACTGTTGCCTCGTTACGCATGATTTCTAGTAGATTTTCAATCTTAGTGAGTGCTTGCGCTTCATTATTCGCCAGCATTTGAAAGCTAACATTGAATGATACATTCACACTTACATCAAACTCTTTCACGCTTTCTTTCATTTATCTCCCTATTGCCTGTTTTAACAACGCTTTCCCTTTATCAGATATTTTGCTTTTGTTGATTATTTCTGTTACATCGACTGGTTCTTTGGCTATTTCTACCAAGTTACCTGTAGCAGTCATTTCTATTTGCTTTTGACCTGCACTTATCAAGGCTTTATCGTGTTGTGCCTTTTCTCTAGCTTTCAGCAATAAATGATTGTCTTTGATTGAATTAGCCATTCTTTGTCGGTGTTTCTCACGATCTATTAATTGCTCATAGCATTTAATAAACTGTGCCCTGCAACTTGCCTCATTATATTCATGGCCCATTCTAGGGTCGAACGATGACCATATTGGTTTTGCAGCTTGTAAGGTTATCCCCTCTAAATGCTCCTTTCCATTGTCATAACCATAAGTGCCTGCTACTTTGATTACTTTCTCCCATGCAGTTTGTGCGGTTTCCACTTCATCATGCATATTCACATATGCACTTAATGCTGTACATTCTTCACGTATCTCTGCAATCGTTGGCAAAAACTTACATTTGTTAATCAAGTTAGCTACCGCTTGTTCTAGCGTTACAGGATTGATATCAGCAAGCATAGATACATACAACTTCATACGTTCTTTTGGAATATCAGTAGACCACGCTATCTGTAACATCGATAGCGCCGTTGTTGTCCTCAAATTGTTCGTTTGCATACTCATTCATCAACTCCTTTACTACGTTGATTGCATCTTCCTTGCTATTCTTTTTATAATTATGTTTTCTGTATTCGCTACGCTCCCAAGTCCTAACCGCTGCTTTCCAATCTTTCATTGAGTTTTTACCAACTCTCCATCCGTTACTTTCGTAATAGTCAAAGAATTGTTCAGCGTTTACATTGTTGTTACGTTCGATACAGTATTGTTCAATGTCAGAAATAGTCGGTTTTTCAAAACGCTTGCGTTTTGTTGTAGTGCTTTTTGTACTACTATGTATCTCTTTCTCTATCTCTATATCTTTCTCTAACTCTATCTCTATCTCTGGTGGAGATTTCTCGGAGATTTGTCGGAGATTTGTCTGGACATTTGTCCTATCTGTTTCTATTCGTTGTCTATATTCACGCTTTCTATCGGCTTCACTACTACCTTTACCAATGAAATTTTGAATATCCAACATATAGATAGCACCATTTTCTAGTACATCGATTAGTCCTAAGTCCTTGAAGATTGATAATGCTTGTTTAACTGTTCCTATTTGGTGTCCAGTTACACTTGCCAGCATTTCTGCGTTGTATGGAATGCGATCATTAACCACCAACTTTCCATCATTCTTTAGACTTCGTAGATAAAGTTTTAAAAGAATATTACTGTACAAATAGCCATCTTTCATGCTTTCTAGTATCTTCAACTCATCACTGTCAAAGAAATTTTCTTTCAGCCGTAGATAGTAATACTTTTTGTTATCGCTCATAGGCTAGTCCTTATAGATAAGTGGTAGTTTGTTTAATGAGTTTATCAACATCAAAACCATTAATCTTTGTTAAAGTCTTACCACATCTAACAGTTCTTGTTTTTGCGATTACATCTAGCACTTCTTTTAATTCATTGATTTCTTTTTTATGAATTTGATACTCACCATTTTCACGTTGTAACGCATCAATTCGTTTTGTTACATATAGTTCAACTACATCAATTTTTTTCATACTCATCTGTCCTCTTTTCTACTTCCTCTAACAAGTGTTTACGTATCTCTTTTGCGAACACTCCATGTGCTTGATTGTGGCATTGCATACACAAACACGCTAGATTTCTTAAATCACTTAAACCGCCTTGTGAACGGAACACTATATGATGGCATTGTTCTGCCCTGTAGCCACATATAACGCATTGTCCGTTATCACGTTCATAGGCTTGTTTTCGTGTTACTGAATATAATTTGTTATCTCTTTTCTTTCTGTTGTTCACTATCCCACCCCTCTATGAGTGATTGAATGTACTCACTAGGTTCTAGTTGAATACCTAGCTGGTTACACTCATCTGTCAAACAATCTATAAGTCTTGCCATTTCTTTTGTGTTGTATACACTGCTGCCGTGGTAGCACATGATATTGTGATAGCCATTTAAGGTTTTACATTCACCTATATCTTCTGCAAGCCAGCCTAATCCGTGGCCTTGCCATATTTGTATATAGCGGTCTACTGCATCGGCTATAACAGGTACATATGAGAAATGTCCACAATCTTTTATAGCTTTTCGGTATACATCCTCTTTTGATGTGTATCCGTTCTTACTCAACTCATCAGCTATGCGTTGGCACAATATCCAAGCATAACTATTTGAGTTAAGACTACGGCTTTTAGATTTCCTTTTAATCTCTACTGTGTATTCTTTATCGGTAGAGATATTTGACAAATCATTGTCATGTGGTGCTGGTATTACTACCATTACACCGAGTGGCGAACGCAACAGTTCGATGTTATTTGTTGTCCACTTCATAACCTTTTACCCAATCATAAAGTTTTGACATCTGATCTCGTGTGATGTTATCAATCACTCCAACACCAAACATTTTTGTAAGTTGTTGGTTTAGTTGCTCACTACTAATCCCATGTTCGCCAGCCGTTTGTAATACAATTGCATACGCATTTTGAGGGTTAAACTCTTTTTCTTTCTTTTCTTTTTCTGCTGCTGCATTTATTTTTGTATCTTGCAATCCTCTATATACATCAGCACCTACACCAATCATTTTTGCTGCAGTACCTAATGCATCAGTAACGGCCATCTTAAAGGCTTCATCGTTGCCGTGAAAACCATTTTTATCTTTGTAGATTAGGAAATCTCCACCATATCCAGGAATTGGTTCACTCCATTCATCACCATCTTTGATGTATAGATTTACCAATACATACAACATAGTTTCTTTGGTTTCTTCGACTGGTACTTGTTGAGTACTAACAACTTCAAATTTCCAACCAATTCCACACATACCATATGTTTCGGTTAAGATTTCCCATCGCCATTGAGGGGAAATGTCATATTTTCCTTTAAGTTTCCCAAAGTCAATTACTTTCAACGCTGATTGCGGTACAGTTTTAACCGCTATATATCTACTATCCATCTATACCTCTTTATATTTGTAACCACGCATTTCCAAGAAATCAGTTAAGTCTTTTGCATCATCTTCTGTTAAGTCATATACAGTTACTGTTAAACCTACTTTTGGTTCTGATACTTCTACTATTTCAACTGTTTCATTTTCAATGCTTGCCCTAGCAGCTTCTTCCATTTCATTACGTTTTGCAAATTTTGCATTGATAAATTCTCTAGCTTGATCTAGTGGCATATCTTTTACTACAGGCCAGCACTCATTAAAAGTAATCGGTGTGGCTAATTCGTATTGCTGGTTGCAAGTATCAACCACAAACTCAATCATTCCTTTTTTCTCTGCTAGAATCTGTTTGTAATCGTCATCTGATTGTTGTCGCTTTGCAATTTCAATCATTATTCCCTCAATAGAGGTTTCAACGTCTTTCATATTTGCAGTTTTATTTAACCAGCGTTTATCACGTTGTAGTTGTTCCACATATTCTGCACGAATGTTATACTTTTCAACCATCTTTTCAATAAACTTGTTGATGGTTTCCGTTTTTGCTTGTACTTCTTTTTCGTCAAAGTATTTAATTTGTTCTGCAAGCGGCTTTTCTGCATCGTAAACAACTTTCAATACTTCATTTACTTCTTCCTCAAACAGTTCAATTGGTCTTTTGAGTTCTCGTTTTTTCTCTTTACAGAATTTATCAAGCGTTGTTCTATACTTAACGATTTCATTTTTAGCACTTACCATTTCCTTATAGTTTTCTTCGGTTACTACAAGTCCTTTATACTTTTCTAGTTGTGCTTCAAAATATGTTTTGATTTCGTCTTTATTCCATTTGAATACTTGTTCATTTTTACTAACAATCGGTGTTAAATTAATTTCCATGTTTTTCTCCTTATATTTGTGTTAAAATACAAGTAGAGACATAATACATACTCTCTACTCGCACGCTTGCTTTCCTACGGCCTAGCGTGCTTTTTTTATTTCTCTCATCCAAAAGTTGCTCAATATCAGTAGTGAAAAACTGAGTGCAATTTGAAGGAATGCGGTATAGAAATCAATTCTATCGATTTCTACGGAACCTATTGTTCCAGCTACCATCAGAAACGCTGCGACTCTTATTACCCAAATCAATTTCATAATTCTTCTCCTATCACTGTTAAAATGGGTTGTAACAAAAGCCATATACTCTATCATGCGAACCAACTTTTCCGTAATGTCTACGGAGTACATCAGAAGTGTTCTCTTCTTCCATGCGTTGTCCATCCGCACAATGACATTCCCAGCCATACGGTGTGATTTCATCGAATATGCTTTCTACATATTCGTAGTGGTCTTCACGAATTTTTGCACCAGCACAAGCAATGGCTTCCTTAAATTTATTATTAATAAAAAGTTTCATAGTTCTTCTCCTACAATCACTAGCATTTGACTGGTGATTTTTTTAATTTCACTTTTCAAACGATTGTTTTCCTGTTGTAGTTTTTCTACCTCTACTTTCATTTTCCGATATGCTATCGGTGTATACTCATCATCAAGTCCTACAAGGCTTTCAACTTCCTTTTTGCTAAACCTAACTCCAGCTACTCCTTTTAATTGATGAAGTGTGCCTTTATCTCTCATGTTGTATACGCTTGTTTCTGTACATTTCAGAAGTTTTGCCACTTCTGATACTGTATAAACTAGGCTTTCCATCGCACCTCGCCCCTTGCGTTGAGGTCAGCAATTCTAGCTAACATTACCCAAGATAGAACAACTTTTTTGTTCCATCTGGATTTGTTTCTTAACGGCCATTTTTTCTTGATGAGTTTTCGCCAGTATTGACCATATTCATCATTTCGACCAGCCCATCCAAACCTTGTTGGTGTTTGGCCATATCTTTTATTAGCTAGTTTTAGATCCGTTTGATTTTGTACTAGCATCTAATCACCTCTTTAAAATTACATTTAAACTGTAACTGTTTTACAAAAAAATAATCTTGTGGTACGGAACCTCATAAAGATTTTCAATCTTTTTTAGCACGTGTACATCTGGGGATGATTTACCTTTTTCATAATTCATCAACGTATATTCGCTAATACCTAGCAGTTCCGCTGCTTTCTTTTGTGTCAGCCCTTTATTTACTCGTGCTGCTTTTAATGTAATTCCATCTTTTACGAAATCTTGTTGGTTCAATTTATCACCTCACTTTCCCTTTCGTTGATTGTATTGTATTACAGTTTAACTGTAATGTCAACAGTTTTTCTGTAAATTCCTAAAAAAATATTTGATTTTTTTGCAGTTTAAATATATTATATAAATAACAACAAAAATTTTAAAATTATAACGAGGTGAATATAATGAGTGATTTAGGCAATAGAGAGATATTCTCCAAGAATTTACAGTACTATATGAACCTATACAATAAAACTAGAATACAAGTTGCAAAAGATATTGGTGTTTCCTACACCACATTTACAAGTTGGATTAAAGGCACTAACTATCCTCGTATAGATAAGATAGAATTACTAGCTAATTATTTTAGAGTGAATAAGGCTGACTTGATTGAAAATAAATACTCTGAAAATGAACAGTACTATAATGATCCTTCTGTATCAGAATATGCACAAGCCATTAAAGATAATCCTGATTTACGTTTATTGTTCGATGCAAGTAAAGATATGTCAAAAGATGATATTAACTTTGTAATTAATACTATAGAAATGTTAAAGAAAAGAGGTTAATAACATGCCTAACTACGAACCTATAATTACTTCATGCATTCAAGAAATGCAAGCAATGGCTCTTATTGTATCTTCTGTTTCTATTGTTTTCGCTATAACATTATATGTTTTTACACATAATGGTTACATTTCTTTATCGTTACCATTCATTACAAATGCAGTTTTATTAAAGATATTTACCGATAGTGTAAACAAAAATATGTGTAAAAAATTCCATGTTGAATAATATACAATAACCCTACAAAGGGGATGATAGTATGAACATCAATTTGATTTACATAAAGCTACGGAAAACACAAACTGCAATATTGAAGTTAAATGATGATGGAACATATACAATATTAGTTAATAGTGATAAACCTATTGATGTACAACGTAAAGGTATACTACATGAGATAGGTCATATATTAAATGATGATATGTACAGTCAGGCACACATTGATTTAATTGAGCGTATGGCTCATGCAAGGCAATTTGACGATGTAGAGGGTATCAACTTTTACACTCACATCATATGAGGTGAATTATGCAATACAATTTCACTATCAGAAAAAAAGATGGCAATTACCAAATAATTGTTAGCTATAAGGACGGCTACAAGTGGAAACAGAAATCTAAACAGGGTTTTGCCACACAAAGAGATGCTAAACTTTACGGCCAACAAATAGTCGATAACCTAAAAAAGACTATCACCAGTCCACTTGATGATAGTCTTAAAGATATAACGCTTATTGAGTTTTACAAGATATATACAGATGAAAACAAAGCAAATGTATATTCTACGTTCAAAGCATATGACAATGCATTTCAGAAATTCAACACGCTATTCAATATGAAAGTAAAAGATATTTCTGAAATACAAATTCGGAAAGTAATTAATGATTTACAACAATCAATAGCCAGTAAGAATATGTGCATAACGATTATAACAAAGGTATTCGCTTATGCAGTATCGCCATATAGGATTATTAATAGTAGTCCATGTAAGAACATTAAGCGACTACATAAAACACAAACAACTAAAATCAATGCTATAAGTGAAGATGATGTAACACACCTATTAACATCGTTAAAAGGCCACAATTACAAATACTATATTGTGTGTTCAATTGCCGCCTATACAGGTATGAGGTATGGTGAAATCTTAGGTCTTACATGGGATGATATAGATTTAGATAACGCAATTATTGATGTGAATAAACAATTCGCTTATAGCGGTGAAAGTACATATATGATCCGTAATTTAAAGACAAAAAACAGTTACAGGAAAATACCAATACCACCAATACTGATTGATATATTGCTTGAATACAAAAATACCACCAGCGGATTATATCTATTCAACAATCCAACTGGCGGTACTGGTGCGGTATCGGTAATGATTAAACGCTACTTACCGAACACATCCATTCATGATTTAAGACATACCTATGCTACAAGGCTATTAGCAAATGGTGTAGACATCAAAACAGTAGCATCCTTATTAGGTGATACTGTTGATACAGTCATCAACACATACATTCACTATACCGATGAAATGAGATTAAAGGCACATGATAGTGTGTCTAAAATTTTCGGCTAGAATTTTTGACGGATTTATTGACGATTAGACAATAAACCTTGTATTTACTGGTGTTTTCGACCGATAAAACATATCAATATATTATAGCACAAACAAGGGGCGTTTTGAATGTTTTGTACACCCTATTTCAATAGATTTATACGTTCTTTTTCTCTATCCTCACACGACGCTATGAGCTGTAATTTTTGCGCCCTATTGAGATGTTTAATAGCATATTCTCGCGACTGTGCCTCTTGTTTACTCTGAAAGCTTTCATGATAAACCAAATACACTGGTCTACGACATTTCGTATACTTAGCCCCGCCTTTTATCACGCCATTATGAGCATCTAAACGTTTTTTTAGATTCGTTGTCCACCCACAATACAAGCTTTCATCAGCACATCGCACAATATACGTGAAAAATTGTTCATCATCCATCTTATTTACTAGCATCGTCCTTAATAGGTTCAATGGTAATCGAATTAATAGTCACCGGATCAACAGGCTTATCATTTTTATCTGTTTTCACCTTACCAATTTTTTCAACTACATCCATACCTTGTACAACTATGCCAAAAATAGTGTGTTTATTGTCGAGATGAGGCGTAGGTCCCAAGGTAATGAAGAACTGAGAACCACCTGTATTCGGTCCACGATTTGCCATCGCAAGAATCCCCATTTTATTAAAATGGAGGTCGTTGGAAAATTCATCTGGAATTTCATAACCAGGGCCGCCTGCACCTGTTCCTGTTGGATCCCCACCTTGAATCATAAATCCATCAATAACACGATGGAACGTAACGCCATTATAAAAGCCTTTTTTGGCAAGGTAATCAAAGTTTTTAACGGTAATCGGTGCCTTGGATCCATAGAGTCGAATTTTAATTTGACCATAATTTGTATCAAAAATCGCATATTCATCTGCAATTGGCGCATTTGTAAAATTAGGCATCTTATTAACCGTTTCAGCTTGTGCAACAGGTGTAATCGTTTTATCCGCACTGTTATTGCCACATGCTGCGGTTACTACCATCATGCTCCCCAATAGAGCACAGCCTAATATTCTTTTAACATTCATGATAATCCCTCACAAAATATAGAATTCCCCAAATTATATATACATAGAAAAACCGCTCAACCCGTGAGCGGCTCTTTATTAGTATATCATGTTTTCACTATGAATTTCTTTAAAATTCTATAAAATTTACAATCTAAAAACAGCGTATAGTAAGGACTAATCAATCCATCCAAAATGCTTACATGCATTGTAAATACCATCTTTATCACAATCGGTAGTAATATAATCTGCCTCTAGCTTGAGTTCAGCTCGAGCGTTCCCCATAGCGATATTTAACCATTCCGGCCTAAACATAGATAGGTCATTATATCCATCACCAAAAACGACGACTTGATTTGGTTTCATATGGAAATGCTCAATCATATTACGAACACCCAGTGCTTTTTCCATCGGTTCATACAAGACACAACCTTCGCCATAGCGGATAAGTTTGTGCGTCATATGCTCGATATCCTTTTCCTCTTCTTCGCCATCCTTAAAGAATACATAGATTTTATAAAAATCTTCTACACTGTGAAAGTCAAACTCTGGATCTACTACAGTTTTAAACACATCCCAATCAGGATGCCATTCCAATATTTCTTTATAAGGAGTAATGCGCCCCAATTTATTGCGGTCTGTTACAGCCCAAGGGATATGCTTCGATTCAAGGTATTCTAAATATTGAATACACATGTCTCGATTCATACCAATCATGGATACCAATTTTCCATCAATGGTGATACTATGGCCTCCATCAGCTACTACATTCGTAATTCTAGCTTGCCCCGCAAAACGCATGGCATCGACTTGTATCCTACCTGTTGCAATCGACACCAAATGACCACGCCGTTGCAATTCATCTATACAGTACTGAGCACTATCTGGAATTTTTCCTTCCGGCCACACAGCCAATGTGTTATCGATATCAAAAAAGAAAAATTTTTGTTCCACAAGTCCTCCTATCTATCGCTATATACGAGTTCATATACAAACTATAAACTCTACCCGGTAAGCACTATTCATCTCGTCCACTCATTAATAGAAAGCGTTTTTGTTGTTTCACATCAGGATATTTATCTCGATCTACATCGCTACAAAACATGTCCAAGGGACGCACATATAAATCACGTTCATCATACAGTTTCTGATATACCACCAATTTTTCACCCGTTTCAGAATGTGTAGCCACATCTAATACGTAATAATACATACCTTTAAAATGACGATACAAACCACCTTTTACGATTTCGTTCATAACTACCTCGGCTTACTAAAAACGATCTTCCATTTCTTATTAAACATTATACTAGGAAATACTATTTGAAAAAAGATGTTTATCACTATAAACAAAAGACTCGCATCCTCCTTTTCTTTCACCGTAATCCTTCTAGGAAGGACTTAGCCAATAGAGTAGAAAAAGAGAATGCGAGTAACATTCTACATTTATTTAGTTGTATCTGAAACCAAACCTTTATGGATAAGACCTATGATAAAGCCAAGGATAGCAAAACTTACCCAGCCCATACCAATTCCTTGGAATGGAATATATTGAGTAAATAGACTTTCGATAGCATCAGGTGCCCAACCAGCAGTTTCAAGACCGCTCATTAAGGCAGAAATCATGGTCAACCCAATGGTCCAACCATATACACAGCGACGACCGCCAAAAACAGTATCACTTAAAGCTAACAGGATAATAACAATCGTCAATGGGTACAATAGCATCAACACTGGAATGGCAGCACTAATGATTGTTTTCAAGCCGAACAAACCTAGTGCAAATGCAGCTACAGAGAATATAACGACATACACTTTATAACTAATTTTGCTATATAGTTTATTAAAATATGTGCTACAAGAAGTTATAAGTCCTATACTAGTACTCAAGCAAGCTAATAGGACAATGATAGCCAAAATAATTTGACCAATTCCACCAAAGAGGAAATCTGCACTAGCTGTTAACACAGGAGCGCCTGTATCAAACAAACCAAATCGTTCTACGCTTGTAGCGCCGATGTTCGCAATGAATATATACACAATGCCGAGTAATGCTACCGCAATAGCACCAACCTCCATCACGGTTTTCGTAATAACATCACGAGAGGTGGCACCTGTAAGGCGCACAAAATCAATTACAAGAATAGCGAATACCACAGAAGCTAAAGCGTCCATTGTATTATAGCCATCGAGGAAACCTTGCAATACGGCTACGCCATCAGTTGCATATGCAGGTTGAGGCACCGCATATGATCCAATCGGTGTAATAAAAGATTTAATAATCAGTAATAAAATAACAAGCAATAAAGCTGGTGTCAAAATATTGCCAATCCGATTAACAAGCTTTTGAGGACTAATCGATAGCCACAAGGATATTCCAAAGAATATGGCGAGAAATAACGGCTGCATATCCAAAGTCATGCCCTGCAAAAATGGCTTGATTGCAATTTCATAAGCAACGGTACCCGTTCTTGGTGTCGCAAACATAGGACCAATACTTAAATATAAGGCCACTGTATAAATAAGACCATATATAGGATGTACACGACCTGCTAGTTCCTCAACGTCTTTACATCCGGAATAGCCCATGGCCATAACGCCAAGTAACGGTAATCCTACGCCAGTTAATACGAAACCAGCTAATGCCCATCCTACATTAGACCCTGCGTGTTGACCTAATGCGGCCGGGAAAATAAGATTTCCCGCACCAAAGAATAGGGCGAATAACATCATGCCTATGGCTAAATAGGCGCGCAGTGATAGATTTTCTTTTCCATCCATAAGGTTATCTCCCTTCGTACTACACTATCATATTAGATAATATTATATATGATATGGCACTCCGGTTCAACAACAAAATCGAATTATATCGAACTTTCATTACACCTTACGAATATTAACTTGCACGTCGTAGAATGTACTCCCCCATGCTTCATCAGTCGGTCTAGATGCAGTTACAGCATTGATTCCTACCTTAGCGTCACTGGACTGAGATTGCCACCATACACCAAGGGTCACAAGTGTACCTCGTTGTACCGTATCATCTAGATATACTTTAATACGAACAGCCCCTCGATTATTATAAATTTCCACAGCATCACTATTATTAATGTTATGTAATGTAGCATCATCTGGATGCATTCGTAGCTTCATCAATTCAGAATCATCAAATTCTAGTTCGCAAAAACTAGAATCTAATATACGTATATCATTACCGATAATCAACCAGAATGGTTCATCATCACCATAAGGTTCTGTATAGGTAATCAACGGAATGGATTCTCGAGGATTTAAGATTTCGATTTTGCCTGACGGCGTTTTAAAATCCATCTTATAATTGTCTGGCAATGCTACTTCAACCAAGTCGCCACGTAAAATGGCATCTTGTTCGTCTTGTGAAAGTTTAGACGAATTGCGAACCATATGCTCAATTAGTTCTCGTTCTGTCATGGCAAAGAAAGGATCATCTAAGCCCATACGCTGAGCAAGTTCAGAAATAACTTGCCAATTAGATTTCGATTCACCAACCGGAGGAATAGCTTGGTAACTAGTCGCAATTGTATAGTGTCCGTAAGAGTTAAAAATATCATCGGATTCAGCAGAGCTCGTTGCTGGTAAGATAATATCTGCATATGCACATGTATCTGTAAAGAAGCGTTCATGCACAACGGTAAATAAATCATCTCGCATAAGACCTTGTCTAACGAGATTTTGATTTGGTGCCGTTATAGCTGGATTTGATGAAAAGATATATAAACTGTGAACGGGCACCCCACCACTAGTATCCTCTAATCCATGCTCTAGAAGCGCTTTAGGATTTGTCAACAAATCCCCTAATAATATCATCGGCATCATCCGTTTAGACGGCGTTGGTGTATTAGGTTGTTGCATGAATGATTTATTAAAATATTGGCTACTACTAGAACTAGATAATAAGCCGCCTCCTAAATGTTGCCATGCACCTACCACGGCAGGGAGGGCATTGATACACCGGCAACTCATTGCTCCATTACCATAGCGGGATACACCACTACCAAGGCGGATAAATGGAGCCTTTGCTTTTGCATAGGCATGAGCTAGTTCTTCTATGATTTCAACCGGTACACCACATATAGAGGAAACATATTCTGGAGTGAATTTAGGCAATACATCTCGTACTAGCTCATCATAACCTTGCACATATGCTTGAACAAATGCAGTATCTTCAAGACCATCCCGATGTATGATATGCATCATACCAAGTGCTAATGCACCATCAGAACCGGGTTTTACATACACATGATGTGTACCTTGATCATAAGTATATGTTTTATGGGTATCTATAATCCATACAAAAGCGCCGTTTCGTTTTGCTACATTCACATCGTGTAATATATGTACATCTGTAGCCGTCGCATTAAGGCTCCATAATATAATCAAATCACTATGTTGTGCTTCTTGTGGTTTTATGGCAATTGTATCTCCATAGACAGACTTAAATGCTGCTTGTTTCGCAGGAGAACAAATCCCTCTGTCTTGACTAGTAGCGCCAATACAACGGAAGAAATAATCCGCTGCAGGGCTATTTACAGCCCCCATGGTCCCCGCATAAGAATAGCGAAGAATACTTTCACTACCATAGGTATCAATAGTATGTTTGAAGTTTTCTACAATTCTGTCTAAGGCCTCGTCCCACGAAATAGGTGTAAATTGATCTGGACCAATACCTTTTTTACCAATTCGTCGTAATGGTGTCGTCAAACGTTTAGATGAATGAATAACACGCTCATAATGAGCCATCTTAGGACATAATGTACCTCGTGTGAAAGCGTGCTCTCTATTACCACGGACTTTTATTACTTTATTGTCATCAACTGTAAGTATAAGCCCACAAGCATCTGGGCAGTCATAAGGACATACGCTCTTATATTCTTTCATATAAGCACCTCGCTTATCATCATATTTATATCAGTAATTTTATATGTATAATTATAGTATCATACATACACCACTATATCTGTAATAAAATTAACGAATATCGATATTTTTCAAACTTCGTATCAATGAATACATTGTATATCAATGCATATAGCAAAATCACTTATCAAAATAAGTGTGTGACGTTATAACTTTTATTAATGTGTACCATGTAGATACACAATAAATATCGATACTTTTCAGTATTTATTTATAGTTTCTCCCCTACAATACAAACAGATAAGCAACGCATAAAAGTACCATTTTTTACGTTCAGGAATGTATCTATTACCAAAAGTCATAATTTATAATTTCAAGGTATTATCGATTATTTCAGTGCTTTTTGTTAACCTGTGTGATAAATTTCACGTAAGTTATGCAAATTATGTAATGCATTAAGTTATGTAAAACTATTCAACAACTCAACTTTGTGTGCTATACTGACATTGTCATTTGAGAGGATATAGAACTCACCGGACATCATATCACATTCATTGATATAATGGAGTGGAGTCAACTATATCAGGTCATATTTTCTGAAAAGAGGTTTTAACAATGGCAGACGCAAAAAACACTGTTCTTTTCCCTTATGAAACATTGAAAAAATTGAGCATGGATGCTTTCCAAAAATTCGGTTTCTCCGAAAAAGAAGCTGACATCATCCAAGACGTACTTTTGACTTCCGACTTATTCGGTATCCAAAGTCATGGTATGCAACGTATGGTTCGTTACCACAAAGGTATCACTAACGGCTTGATCAAAATCGACGCAAAACCTGAAATCGTAAAAGAAACTCCAATCTCCGCAGTTATCGACGGTCATGACGGCATGGGTCAATTATTGGGCCACAAAGCTATGGAAATGGCTATCGAAAAAGCTAAAAAATCCGGTGTTGGTATCGTAT
>OGEC01000229.1_pt1 | contig 48514 bp, 39 predicted proteins | sample 1570551 | NCBI WGS metagenome assembly OGEC01 (sample SAMEA2582127, study PRJEB24529) | metagenome | biome: Human gut stool | place: China | collected 2011 | reverse complement strand
GTACGCTGAGAAGATCGGCGTGTCCCGTACCCCATGAAAGCGGTTCCATACCTACATCGATATAGTCGCAACCCGCCTCGCACACTTCAAGAATGCTTGCCATATTGAAGCCGGGCCCCGCATGACTATGGTACTGGATAGGAATATCGGGATGTGCCGCCTTGATGTTGGCCACAATCTTACCCAGGGAAACCGGACGTCCGATGCCTGCCATATCCTTGATGCAGATTTCGTCGGCACCAGCCTTGATAAGCTTCAAAGCCATGTTCGTGTAGTATTCTACGGTATGGATAGGTGAATGGGTGATGCAGAGCGAACATTGGGAAATCATTCCGGCATCGTGTGCATAACCAATGGAAGGAATGATATTGCGGGTATCGTTCAGACCGCAGAAAGTACGCGTGATGTCCGTACCTTGCGCTTTCTTCACCTTATAGAACAGCTTGCGCACATCGGCGGGCACGGGACTCATGCGGAGGCCATTCAGGGCACGGTCCAACATGTGGGTCTGGATACCGGCTTCATGGAACGGCTTCGTCCACTCGCGCACGGCTTTATTCGGATTCTCCCCAAACAGCAGATTTACTTGTTCAAAACCTCCGCCATTGGTTTCCACGCGCGCAAAACAACCCATCTCAATGATGGCGGGAGCAACTTTCACCAGTTGGTCAACACGGGGTACATATTTTCCGGCACTCTGCCACATGTCCCTGAATACCAAACTGAACTTAATTTCCTTTTTCATACTAAATTATTCGGTGTGTTTTTATATAAGATTATTATTTCAGATTTTTTCTACCTTAGCAACTTTACCCTTACCTTGTGTCACTACTGTTACGGCTGCACTGATAGCTGCCAGAATATTACCGGGGACAGGTGCGGGACCATTTGCCGCAGCTTTAGCCGGTGTCACCTCTTCGGGCGCATATTTATTCACCAGTGCAATAAGAGCTTTTCCTAAGTTAATAACAATCAGCAGGATAGCGAAGACTGTTGCCATACCTACCACCATCAGCAGAAGTGCTGTATTCAAGTTTTCCATATTATAAATTATTAGTTATTCAGCCGAATTTACGAAAAATCGCTCGAAATTAGCGATAATCCATTAAAGAAAGGCAGAGAAGAATGATAAAAGATGCTAAAAAGTAAAGCTTCCCGCACAACCAATGAGGCGGTACGGGAAACTTTTAGCATAAAACGGTGTCAGTCATCAATTGCTTTCAAGGAAGGAGAATCAGCCCAACGGATTCTCACCCTGGTCGCCGTCGTTGCCGCCGGGATTGCCACTGTCGTCACCGCCGATGTTTCCACCGGTGGAGGTAGAGGCCTTGCCCCACTCTTCCCAAACAATCTTCGTATTCACCATGCTACGGGTAGTCACTTGACGGCCACTATTACGCTCCACTTCGGGTAGGAAACGAACGCGCACTCCGTTAATCAGCGAAGCGCTTACCTCCGCAGCCGTCGGCACTCCTCTTTTAGTAGAGGTGGCAGTATAGTAGAAGGTGCCTACACCGTCTATCTTCACAGTACGTCCCTGCCCCATGAAATTGCTCAATACACGCCCCAAGTTCTCCATCACCGCATACGTGTCACCACGGGTCACGGTAGAAAGAACAGACAGCTCGTCTGCCACTTCACGGGTAGTAACCGCCTTGCCCCAGGTTACTGATTGAGGATACCACAAATCGTTTACTTTCTTCTGAATTCTTCTAAAAAATGCCATAATCGTAATGTTTTAAATGATTAATTAATAATGTATATCTGATTTCTCTTGTCTCACCCGAGAAGCAGAAGTTTTCATCGTGAGGCCTCAACGATTCAGCCGTCTGCTTTTCTCAAATTCGATGTTGCAAAGTTAGGGTAGGAAACAAGGGAAAACAAGAAAATGGCATCTACAACCGATTTTCATAAATCACTTAAAAACAAATGATTACAAAAACCATATCTCTACAAGAAGAAGGGGAGAATAAAGCTGAAATAAGAAGAATAAGGTGGTAATCTCTACAAGCGATACACGCAAACCTCTGATAATGAAGACACCTATATCTTCCGGTCTCTACAAAGTAGTTGTTATAAGCTATTCCTTGCAATATGACATCATTTACATTTTAATTTTGTAATCGAGAACTCTCTCATTACCGTCACAAACTCATCAGGCAGTCTTTTAAGTACCTCTTCCCTTATGGCAGTAGGTACACCACCATAATAGGCTTCCGCAATGCCACCCGTAATAGCCTCCATCGTATCCGCATCTCCTCTTAAAGAAATGGTCAGCCGAATGGCACTTTCATAGTCCGTACTTTCCAAAAAAGCAATGATAGATTCCGGTACTGTACCCTGACAAGAAATATCATAACTATAAGTAGCCCTTATCTCATTGCAGGTACGGTCAAGATTATAACCGAACGTTTCCTCCAATGTATCAAAAGCGTATACCACGATTATATTTGTACAAGACTTCTGATTCAATTTCTTTATTAATGCGAATCCTTTTCCTATCATTGAAGTTTATGCTCACTGTTTCTCGAACTAATCCTTTCCAATCATTCCAATAACAGCACCTGACTTTAGCCATGTTTCCTATTAGTTCAACCCCTGGTAGAATATCATCGGCTATATTCGAAATATCGACCTTTGAGAATATATTTCCCCGACAAAAACCTGAAAGGTTAGAGATGTCTGATTTTGAGAAGACATATTGCCTGTTCTCATAATTGCCATGCCAAAAAGCTGGCAAAACCGTTGATGCTGTTGTCAACAAATATATTTGCCATGCACTCATTTCTGAACATGTAGCACCTACTTTTTCAATTAAAAGTCTCTTTTCTAATGCTTTTGTTGAATGACCGGTATCAATATAAAACCAAGAATTATCTCCTATACTGACATGCTGTGCAAAATATATTTTCAGTATTCCATTAAAAGTCAGTTCGTCCAAAATGGATAAAACGTCATGATTATATCCATCAGGCGGCATTGTTTCTTCATGCAGAGATTTCAAATACCTATGAAATACGCGACCTATCCAACCATACTCATTACTTTCTTTGATTAGACGGACAAGGCCCTTCGCCTTCATCCGCATCTCCTCGATTTCTTTCTCGTCACTCTCCAACACATCATACTCTATAATCTGATTCAAAAGAGAGATTCCTTTGCCCACATCTTTAATGAGTGTGTTTCCTTTTTGTCGTTCTCCAAGTATATATAAAACAGCCAAATTCCACAAGCAGCGAATAGAAGGGCAAGGTTCTCCACAAACTTTCAATAGATATTCAATAGCATGCTCAAAATCACCAATACCCCATAATACACTGAAGGTATTTTGCATAGCATTCTTAGAACCATTTGATGCCGCAAGACGTAACCATCTCACCCCTTCATTCATATTATTTTCGCAATTCAGCAAAAGAATGCCTATATTGTTTGCTACTTCATAGATTCCATCATTGTATGCTTGCACATAACAAGCCTTTATGTCATTATAAAATTGAATATTCTTTTTGAAGAGATGAGAAAGCATGAACTCATTAAAACCTCCTGCACATTCGGCAAGACTGCAAGGTTTACATACCGGAAAATCAGCAAAAGACCTGTTCCCTGAATCCACTACATAGTTTTTATCAAGATTATCAAAATACTTGGTATCTTTTAACGGATTATCAAAATACAAGTTTCTCGTTATGAGCTGAGACAAAATAAACACATCCTCCTGTCTAACCTTATTTTCTACTTTATCAATCTTTTGTCCTTGAACTTCTCCGTTGTCAATCGACACATCGGGGTAGAATTCAACCATTTTCCGACAGTTCTCGCATACAGACACAACACCGGCATAAGACAGTGGACTAAGCTCTATATTTACTTTATACCATACAAGCCCCTCTGATGAATTGCCACACTTCAGGCAAGGAAGTCTTTTGGGCTCACCCGGTATTTGTTCCTGCACATTATCCATGATATAGTCATACGCAAACGGTAACCGTTTAAAACTCCAATACCTAACTGTTGAATCTTGTAATGGGTCTGGCGCACACACCACATGGGTTACAATATCATCCTTAACTCTAAAAAGAACATACATCGGTTTATAACCCTCTATTTGGTCGTACACTGCTACATGACTATAATAATTGCAAAATTTGATACTTGTGCGTACATTGATACAATCATGCTTTAGTCGCTTTTCCTTATCTATCCAATATGATTCAAAATCAGCAATGCCACTTCGTTCTTTGTGCTTATAAATAATAAGTTTTACGTTTTCTGACAGGAAAGGCCTTAGTGTAGAAAAATCCTGATTATATCTGCAAAACGCAAATCTCTTTGCAATCTCAGTATATATATCATTAGGCAAGGAATCTTCAATCCGCAATCCTTGCCTATCTATCTCCATAGCATCCTTAAGTTTCTTATTCTTGACGTGTCCTACAATAATCCATACCATTGCTGATAGTGTAAGAATAGCATACACGACGCCTATAGTCAACCAAATATTCATAACACATTCAAAGATTATCCCAGAACTCCGGAGATTGCTGATCCATATCCAAATTATCATTATAATAAGGATTATCATCTATACTCCCCCAACCATCAGAATCATCCTCCTCAATATAATTCTCCTCTATTACATTATCTTCAAATTCTTCTACAAACCCAGAGCCACTTTCTGCTATATCCTCTACCCCATCCAATTGAGCAGCAAGCATGTCTTGCCCTTCAAAATCCTCATCTACCCTATCAAATTGCGCTCTTAACAAATCTTGTTCAACCGCTTCTTCTACATTATTATACTTTGCTTCAAGTGCTGCGTATGCATCTTCTTGTTCACTAATAGAAACTTGATTAGCAATAGTTTCGTGCATTGCTATTTCATCATCCATAATTAACTTCTTTTTTTCCATTTTTGTATCTCCTTTTTAATCCTTTCAGTTACTTTATGCTCAACAGATTCCATAGTTTGGAGAGCATTATCCAACATTCTCTGATTATACTCTTCTTCTTGATTTGCTACTGAGATTGTATTCTCCACTACTTCCCAATCTCTAATTGACATTCTTTTCTTTTTCATAATCTTCATTTTTTAGGGTTACTATTTTTATACTCGCTTATCTTCTTAGCTTAATGTATATTTTTCACCAATTCATTCAAAGCTGTCGCTTTTACATTCAACTGATGTTCTATAATCAACTCATAATCACATTTCTTATCACCCAATTTACCCGCTACTACGAATAATTCCAAAGACAGCAAAAATAAAGAAATGATAATATAAAACGCCATAGCCTCTTTCCTTGTAAGAATAATCTCTAACATGGCATTCAGTTCTTCCAAGAAACCCACATTAGTCAACAATTCTCCACGCAAGTTATCTTCCACTCCAATTTTTTTCTGCACAAACTCATCTTGTTGTTTCCGTAACCTACTCAAATTAAGATTATTCATTTTTACCTGCTCAGTCAGTGGATTCGATACCAGAACCGATGCGACTGTAGTTTCTGGTATTTTCTTGTATGTACCATCTTCTTGCTGTACATTTTTATAAGTGGTAGTCGTAGTCACAGCTTTTTTCACAGGTTCCTTTGCTATCTCCTCATTCAACATTTCTGTTTTACTTTCCAATGAATCAATATTTTGCTGAAGTTCATTCAACTTATCTTCAATAACTCTCAACCTTGAAGGCAATAACTCCACAACCTGCCTATCTGTTATCTCCACCATTTTCCTCTTTATGTCTTCACCAAATATCACCTGGTCTAATATCGAAGAACCTAAAACAGCCATAATCACTGCTATAAAAAAGCGAAAAGCAAAAATGAATTTACTAGTCTTCACTGCCAATATTATCTGTCTTTCTATCTGAATTACTATAACTATAAAAATAACTGATGAAAAAACACATCCCCATAAAGGTGCATGTACATAACGTTGAGCAAAACAAAAGCCCGTAAAACCCCACAAAATAATTAATATCAGCAAAGCCGCTGTATATTTCTTCAGATACTTAAAACTCGCTTCACTGCATTGCGATAAAATCCGCCTATTCCAACCTGTGAGAAAACATCCAAACTGCAACCACCATTTCATAATTAATTCCTCCTTTCAATTTGTTCTAATGACAATGCGCCAAGTCCTCTTAAAAAACCTCTTTCATAAGACAGGAGCATTCCTGTCATATAAGGCACGTTTTCTTGAAAGTCCCGTTCCATTCTATTTAATTCTTCCATATGCTGAAGCAACATCTCCTTCTTCATTTCAAGCTGTTTAACAAGGTCAACCAAACCGGCCTCAGAGCGAGATTTTATATGGAAATCCAAATTGCGCAGATTATCCGTGTATTTCAGTTTTACTTGACGAAACTTTATTTCCAGATTGCTACGAATCATAGATTTATTCATTTCCTTATACGAGACATCCGGATTAGACAATGCATCGTCATAACCTTTCGTCTCGTAGTCTTCCTTTAGAAAACTATAGATTAAATCAATAGGCATACCGGTACCATAATTGATTAGCACCGTAGAACTGCTATTCCCAGCCGATTCTGTTTCATCAGTTTCCCGATTTCCATTCTCAACAATTTCTTCTGTCATTACAGGAGCCCCTACGGAAAACTCCTGACGTTTTCTAAAATAATCAAATAAGCTCATACTATTTATGTTTTAATAATTAATACTTTCACTTTTATAAATGGAACGTGTATCACTACAAATTCCATTCAAAGCACGAAGTGCATTCGTGCAGCCATAAATAGTATAGTTCAATTCTTCTACCCTCATTGTTAATTCAATACATGATTCTTCAGCATTCCAACTACTACTCATGGCTTTCTATGTTATGTTATTCACTTGTTTATCGTGTAGAAAACAAAAAGGTAAACATCACGAACTACGAAAATTAAAAGAAACAAGAATGGCATGCCCTAAATCCCAATTGTTCTAACAATCTGACATCCAAAGCCAGCTCCGGATTAAACTTCATACGATAATAATCATACAACATGGCTATTATTGGACGTTTGAACTTTTCTTCATAATCACAAAGAAAGGTTTTCACTTCTGCATCCGAATATCCCGTTCTATTATTTATTATCTGATTCGGAGAATTCCCCAGATAGGCAAGTTTTCCATACTGCTTTAGAATAGCTGTATTTTTAGGAGATTGATAATAATATTTTCCTGCCTGCTTTAGCTTCTCATTTATCTTACTTTCCAATTCTTCCTGAGTCCAATTATTTATAATTGTAGTTCCCGAATTTTTCAGAGGTGCTATTTCTTCTATCTTCAACCGCATATGAAAAGCGGCATAAAAACGCATTTCAAACACATCCTCTTTCCCTTCGAGAAGATAACGGTTACTCTTAAACCAAGTACGAAAACGTTGTACCATTGCTATTCCTCGATTTCTAATCTCTTCTGGAACTCTAAAATTACAAAACTCGGCGTTCAGCCGTTCGCAATCTTCTGTTTGATGATAACATGGAGCTTCGCCCTCATATACATATCTATAAGAATCCTTTATTTCGGCTTTTTGATAAACATCTTTCACAAATCTTTCAGGATTCATTAGAAATTCCTTATAAGCCAACAAAGATTGTTCTTCCTTTTTATTGAAAAAATGAATGGGTCTATCATAAACCTCACCTTCCAAGTTTAACCCTTTCCAGTCCAATTTTCTCAATATCCGTTTCGAATTGGCCACTGTTATAAATACCATATCATTACCTCCTACTATTTACGACTTTCAATATTATCTGCTCTTCATTTATTTATCGTACAAGAATAGAATAGGTAAACATGAAAAGATATTTTTTTGCGATTAAACTAAAATCACATAACCAAAGTCGAAAAACAGAGTAACAAAATCTTCATTTACCAAAGTTAATCACTATTTTTGTCCCATATAATAATACTATGGCAGAAAACAGAATCAAAATATGTGAGTTGAGATGAAACGCTTTTTTATAATATGGCTATCACTCTTATGCGTGCTCTGTTGTCAGGCGCAACAGAGACATGCCTTGATTGTCGCTATTGCCAATTATCCCAAAGAGTCCGGCTGGAACAGCATCCACAGCAATAATGATTTGCAGATACTACTGCCGCAGTTCGATAGATTGGGATTCCGAATCAACACATTGACAGATAAGCAAGCCACGAAAAAGAACATTATTCAAGCACTGCAACACCTTATTAAACAACTTAAAGCCGGAGATGACGTCTGCCTACACTTTTCCTGTCACGGACAACAAATGGAAGATGACAACGGAGATGAAGCAGATGAGTTGGACGAAGCACTTATCCCCTATGATGCCCAATCCACATACCAAAAAGGCATTTATGAAGGAGAGAATCATTTACGTGATGACGAACTTGAGAAGTTCTTAATCAGCATCAGGCAGAAAATAGGCATCGATGGTTCTGTTTTGATAACTTTCGATGCTTGCCACAGTGGAACAGCCAACCGTATTGAGGAATACGTAGAAGATGACGATGCCCCTATCCGTGGAACCAATGTTATTTTTTCCTCCAATCCTTTCTATATAGCACCCGGCAACAAACATATAGAAAGGAAAACAAAACTTGCACAACAAAACGGTTTGTCTCCCATCTGTATCATCAGTGCCTGCCAACCTTTCCAACGTAACTTTGAAACAAAAGTAGGAAACAGCTATTATGGTACCTTGTCCTACTCTTTATATAAAGTGCTGAAAGAGGTTAACCAATGGAATAGAATTTACTATCCCAAGATATGGGAACAAGCCAAAAGTTTCTCATCAAAGCAAATTCCAATGATTGAATCTTCTTATGCCCTCTGAACAATGAAAGAAGATATTATATCCCACATACAAGACAATCGTGAAGTCAGCCGCATCTACTCCGAACTGAGAGCCGGCTTCTTTGCATACAATCACATCACTTTCCCCATGATACGAGAAGAAGACAGAGAAGAAATCTACAATGACTCCTTCATCGCCTTATGCAATAACATTTCATCAGGCAAACTACAACAATTGACTTGTTCCTTACAGACCTACATCAACCAAATAGGCAAGAACAAAACCATTGACTTATTACGGAAGAAAAATTCGGTACAATCATTGCCTGAGTATGAGATAATAGGATGCGGCAACAATCTTGATATTACAGACGATGACAATAATGCCATAGCCATAGAACGCCAAGAAGAAATCTACAAATTAGTGAAAGAGATGGAAAATGATACTTGTCGCAAGATATTATTTGGCTTCTACTGGCAACGCCATTCCATGGAAGCGCTTGCAGAATTAATAGGATTAAACAATGCCGACGTTGCCAAGAGCACTAAAGTCAGGTGTTTCACCAAATTACGGAATGCAGTGTTAGCCGCATTCCGTAAAAAAGGACTAATATAATACTGATGTAATATGGATGCACAAAAAAAAGAGATAGAAGATTTGATTGCAAAGACAATCAGACAAATAGGACATGAAAAGGACATGCAGGACATTGAGACATTAAGGTCATTCACTGCTAATATGAAAAGGAAAGACGGGATTAGAAAATTTCTGATTCCAATCACTTCTATTGCGGCTGTCTTTGTACTCGTATTTTCACTGAACATATACCACAACAATCGTATAATGAATAATATGTTCGTCACCTATTATACACCATTGGAATACGACCAAGAATTAGCATCACGAGGAAGTGAATCAATCTCCCCGGGAATAATATCCGCCATGGATGCTTATCATAAGAAGCTATACAAGGATGCTTTACAAAAATTCAATGTTATGCAGAGTGTTAACCGAAATTTCCTAATATATAAAGCTATTTGCCTCATAGAGACCGAGCGACTGCCTGAAGCTATAAACTTGCTTGAACAGTTAGTAAATGATGGAGAAGGAACGGAATATTGGCAACAGGCTAATTGGTATTTGGCAATAAGCTATTTAGGCAATCATGAAAAAGATAAAGCCATGCAATTATTTGAAGAAATCGTTTATTCAAATGGAGTTTATAAGAAAGAAGCGGAAAAAACAATAAAGGAACTGAAGTAAATGTATTATTCAAATTTCCATAGTATAAAAAGTACTATCATCTTACTCCTTTTTATAACATTTTCCGGCAATATTATGTCGCAGAATAATCAACAAAGTTATAGCAAGGAAGATTCTATCACATTTTACGTAAGAAGTGCAGAACAGATGTTCGCTCAAAACGAGTATCAGCAAATGCTACAGTTTGCCAGACTTGCCCAAGCTATGATTGATAAAGAACCAGAATTCGACTTAACGATTATTGCCTTTAACCACGCACTCATCGGCATTGCTCTTTGTGAATTAGATATAAAACAAGATGTTTACAATCACACCCAAGAGGCATATTCTCATCTAAAAAAAGCTATAAGCCAATACAAGGATACGACCAATCTCGTCTATGCCACAATTTTACACTATACAGGCACTCTTGAAACGAGCCTGAAAGATTACAAATCAGCCATAAAGCATCTCGAAAAAGCCATAATAATTAGAAAAGAACTGCTGGGAAGTACAAGTATACAATATGCAGTGTCTATCCACAATCTTGCTATATGCCATTTTCATCTAAAACAATATGAGAAAGTTATTGAATTAGAAAAGGAAGCTTTAGCCATTTTTAATTTAAACAAGAATCAGCTTTATATTGGTACAGCACATAAATGGATGGCGAAATCGTATGCACACCTTGATAAATATCATCTTGCCATCCCATCCATTAAACAAGCCCTTGCAATTTGCAAAGAGATATTCGGAGAGAGAAACCCGGATTATATATATATGCTGAATGACTTAGGTCTATATTATAACTTTATTGAAGAATTTGCTGCATCCATCAAGATTAGTGAGGAAGCATGTACTTTAACCAAAGAAGTTTTTGGAGAAAACAGCCAAGATTATATCACAGCACTTGGAAATTTAGCCTACAATCATGGTTGGCTGGGACATCTTGATATTGCTATCAAATATTTTAAAGAGTGTTCAAATATTGCGGAGAGAATCTATGGTGACAATCATGTAGAATACGCCAAGCCCATCGCCCACTTATCTTTCTATTTAGCAGAAAACAAGCAACAAGAAGCATCTGCTTTATTACATCAAAAAGCAATAAAGATATTTCAAAGAAACAACACACCATTAAATGAGACTGTTTACTATTCTTTATCCTCTACAAACAACAAAGAACTAATCAAAAAAAGATTAAAGGCATTAAAAACAGACTCACTCACGAACCGATACCAAATAGCAAATACATTAATGCAGTTAGCTGAATGTTATGCCAATGAAGAAGATTGCCAAAACGCCATACGATACCATGAAGAATCATTAACAATTTTCGAAGATTTTCCAAACAGAAGAACCTTAGAAAAGCTGAGGCAACTGGATTTGCTGAAATACGAATATCTTTTTTGTAACAAATATTCCCTATATATCCAGACGATAAAAAAAGAACACGAATTGCTCAAAATGATATTAAGAAAACAGTTGGCATCACTCAACAACAACGACAGATTAGAATACAGCAATGCCGCATACTCTTTTTATCAGGAACTGATAAACGATGGCTTTTACTTGAAAGAGCTACATGAAACTGAATATATAAACTCTATTAAACCCATTATCTATGAAGGATGTCTATTACTAAAAGGACTTGTTCTCAATACAGAACAGACATCAACATTACACCAAGACCTTTCATCAAGTATATCAAACTATCGCATTTCACTACAAGAGATAAAAGAAAATTTGTCTGCAAATGATGTAGCTATAGAATTTATCAGCTATTTAGATAATAGATATGAGAATGATGTAATTTCATATGCAGCTATTATCACTAAAAAAGATTGGAAAACTCCCCAAATAGTAGCATTTGCAACGGAAGAGTTGTTGAAATCTGGAATACAAAGAATACAACAAGGTGATTCTCTATCTCTCAATTTACATCGACTATATAACCATATATGGAAATATATTACTAAAAATATATTATCTATTAACGACAACATCTATTTCTCTGCAAGTGGTATGCTCCACCAAATTCCCATCGAATCTCTCCCCGTTGGTAACGGAAAAATCATGAGTGACATCTATCATATGCATCGTCTGTCCTCCACCCGAGAGCTGGCTTTAAAGAAAGATCCCATAAAGTATAAAAAAGCAGCATTATACGGTGGACTAAATTACGATATGACAGATAGCGATATGAAAAACGAAAGCTCCAAATATCAGAAAGAAGATAATACAGATATCCTTTCTGCATCCAGAGGTTTATTAGAAGACTCTATCAGAGGGCACAAATGGATTCAGCTTGGCAATACACGAAAAGAAGTGGAATATACAAAAGAACTATTGGAAAAGAGCCATATCACTGCCAACATATTTAAAGGCAATAGCGGAAACGAGGAGTCTTTTAAGGCCTTGTCCGGACAAGAATACAACATTATTCATCTTGCTACACACGGATTCTTCTATCCGAATGAAGTTGCTAAGAAGAAAGACTATTTCAAGCCTATTCTAATGCAAGACGAACTAAACATAAGCCCAACAGACATGTCCTTATGGCGTTCCGGTTTAGTGTTGTCGGGTGGAAACCGTGCATGGAAAGGAGACTCTATCCCTGAAGAAGTAGAAGATGGCATTCTAAAATCCCAAGAGATTAAAGACTTGGATTTGCGAGGTGCAGACTTAGTTGTTCTTTCCGCCTGCCATACAGGACAAGGAGAAGTGACCAATGAAGGAGTGTTTGGGTTGCAGCGAGCATTCAAAATGGCAGGTGTACAGACTATCGTAATGAGCCTAACAGAAGCGGATGATCAAACCACAATGGCCATGATGAATAAATTCTACACCAATCTCCTTTCAGGACAGTCCAAGCATGATGCTTTCTATAATGCACAGCGGTACATACGTTCTATAAAACCGGACCCTATATATTGGGCCGGATGGATTATGTTAGACTAAAGTAAATAGGCAGTAAGCGACTGCTCAACTACATCTTGTGTATTCGATTTTTTATTGAGGTGCACTCCATTGTAAGTGCGTCTCGATTTTTTCATATGCCAACTTATCTCAGGGTTGTTATTGAGTGTCAATCTCGCTTTTTCCCGTTTTTTCCTGCATTTTCCCGGAACTGTCCCGATTATTTTCTCCATACATCCGGTAGCAGTTCCTTCAGGTCTCTGTCTGATTTGGGTGCCAGATAATAGGGGAGTTTACTGATCACATCATTCAGCCACTCTCTGGGGTTGACACCACGTTCCTTACATGAGCCAAGCAAGGAGCAGATTATAGCCGTATTCTCAGCAGCTTCGTGATTTCCGCAGAACAGCATGTTCTTTCTTGATATGACCAGTGGCCTCAGGGCATTCTCACAGCGGTTGTTGTCTATAAAGATTCTTCCGTCATGGAGATACGGTTTCATTCTTGGCAGCAGGGAGTAGGCATAGGCTATGGCTTTCCCTATAAGACTTCGTTTTAGAACTTTAGGGTATGTGTTTTTAAGCCAAAGTTCAAAGCTGTCAAGTATCGGCTCGGATAGACGTTGACGTAATTCAGCACGTTTTTCATACGGGAGTTCCTGTTTATCCGCCATGTATTCCACATTATACATATCCTGGATAAATTTGAGTCCCTGCATGGCATATTCCGGATTTTCTTCCTTGCACAGCTCTATATGCCTGCGGATATGTGCGAGACAGCCACACAGGCACACGTCCTCTCTATCCTCAAAGGCGTCATAAATAGGATGGCCGTCACTTTGGAGATATCCTTTGAAGTTTTTCAAAAGCCTGACCGCAACTTTTTGTGAACGCGATCCGTTGTCGTAATGGAAGAAGAGCAGACGCGGCACAGCCGCTCGGACTATCCAGATGTATTCTTTTGCGGCTTTATGCCTCTCATGGTTTATAACCGGAAGCGTGGTCTCGTCAACCTGGAGGTAATCTGCGGCCAGTACTTTCTTCCTGAGTTCCAGATAAAGTGGTCTGAGAAGTTCGCAGACCGGTCTGAACCAGCCGTCCAATGTGTTTCTGGACAGTTTCACACCCAGATGTTCCAGCTGTTTCACTTGTCGGTAGAACGGGACATGATATTCGTACTTCTGTAAAAGGACCTCAGCGAGCATGGAAGCCCCGGGCATGCCTTTATATATGGGCATCAGTGGCATGGGAGCGGTTATTACAGCCTTTTCTCCGTTGTCAACGGCCTCCATTTCATTTTTCAGGGCATATGTGGGACGTACCGTGTCTTTCACATAGAGGTAGCCGGGTTTCATCTCAAGGGTCCTGGTATGTTCCTCGCCTATCTTGACGTATCTGCTTAAATCGACATTCTCCGGTTCGATGACGACTGTTACAACCGGAAGGTTATTCATGACGACCCGGTTACGGCGTGGCGTTTTATTGGCGGCCCGGGACTTGGGGACGGTAATCTGTTCAGCCGCCCTGCTCCGGGCCTCTTCGATTTCCGCCTCTATCTGTTCCAGGTCGCCATAGTCAAAAGGGAGCTTCGGGTCTCCGTTATAGACAGGCTTGCATTTCTCACTCATCTTTCCGAACACCTTCCTCTTCAGCCATGCCAGGGAGGCGTTCAGCTCAACTATCGTACCCCGGAGCTCTTCTATGGTCCTTGCCTGGGCCGAGATGATCTCACTCTGTTTACGGTTGATATCCAGCAGCTGTTCCATTGAGGATTCCACAGCTTGTCCGGTTGCATCTTCTTTTGCCATTCAATATCCTTTTTTGATGATATAAAGATAGCGAAAAGCTATAAGAAAAACAAGCCTTCAAGCTGTTTGTTTACAACTGTTTACCAATGCTTTTTCAAATTGGAAAGCCGTCTTTGCCTGCCTTTGCTGACATCTTCATTGATGCCTTCCACCATAACGACCAGGTCACTCCAGGTCATGGGGTAAGAACGGGTGGCAGGATCATAGGCGGGTATCTTGAAGGTGCCTTCTTCAAGCAGTTTCTCGTAAAGGACCAGACCGCCCGGTTCGGCATGGAGCAATTTTATCTTGGTCCGGAAACGGTTGTAGAAAATGAATACGTCCCCACTTCTGATGTCGCCTCCCATCCTCTCATGCACAAGGCCGCAAAGAGTGAACATACCTTTCCTCATGTCCGTATAACCGGGGCATAGGAAATATCTCATGCTGTCATTTAGGCAGAACATTGGCATTATATATTTTAGAGATCAGATTCAGGGCAGCTTCACAGCCGGAAGACCCTTTAAACTTCAACTTCAATCCGTTGGGTAATTCCAAGGATATTTCAGAGCTGTCCTTTCCTTTCAAGGGAAAGGGGACGCTAGGCTGGGGAGATGGCAGGGGAGTCTCGTGAGATATACCGGGGGATGGCGTGTCGCCATTGATTACTATGGGGCAAAGCTGTCTTTAACCCCTAAGCGGGAGGCTTCTGCCAATAACTCCCGCTCCGTTATACCGTATTTTTGTTTCCAAAGATAGAATCTACTACGGCTATAACCTTCATTCTCACAAAAATCAGCAATGGACAAACCACTCTGCTGCTGACGGAAAAGAACGGAGATAAATTTTTCTCTGCTCATCATGTGTTTACGTCGCTGCATCATAGGATATTATTTTTTTGTAGCAAAAGTAAGGAGGGAAAATGAACTGTAGAAGATGTACTTACTTAGGCGCTTACAATAGGCACAACCTTTTCCCGATTAAACCATAAGCCCCCAGTGTTTTGCATAATTCAAAGCATCAGACTCTATTCAATATTTATTTGTAACAACATTTCAAAACCCAAAGACATCCGTTTCAAGCCATCAAGCCGTCACAATCCATCCCCTCCCAGAACACCTTCTGAAGTGGGGGTAATTCAGTATACGACTGAATAGGATTCAATATACGACTGAATGGCATTCAGTATACGACTGAATAGGGTTCAGTATAGGAGTGAAAATAATCCATCTTCTTTTTCGGTTCGGAAGTGCAGTTTGCAAAGCATGATTCTGTAAACATTTCCCACCCACAAAGCCACGTCCGGAACAGGCGTTGGCAAAAAACAGTTTATGGAAATTGAGAAACACCAAGTGAGATTATGCCTGATTCGCAGACGAAAGTGCAACTAAAATCTTCTTGATTCTTCGAGATTCTTGAAGAATCAAGAAGAAATTCCAGAAAAAACCGTATTTTTGCATAAAGAACTAATTTATAGGAATTATGTTAGAGCATCCACCTATAGCAAATGCACAGGAAAAGTCGGAATCCTTGAAACCGGACTTTTTAGCTGAAGTACAATCCGCCAATGCCGATTATCCGTATTGGGATAAAGTGAAATACATTCGTACAGAAAGCGGACTGAGCGGGAAACAACTGTGGCATGCGCTCAAATACCTCCGGCAACTGAACAGAACCTCCCTGCATTTCGGCAAGTACCGTTTCAGCTTTATGATGACGGATGAGATATTTGAGTTGCTGCACTATTTCGACATGAATATCGGTGGCAGTCTGACAGGTGAGCACTTGATTCCTTCTGAGAACAAGAATGCCTATCTTGTTTCGTCCATCATGGAAGAAGCCATTGCTTCCAGCCAGATGGAGGGGGCTGCTACCACTCGAAAAGTAGCGAAAGACATGCTTCGCAAAAGTGAAAAGCCCAAAGACAAGGGACAACAGATGATTCTGAACAGCTACCAGACAATCTGCCAAATCAAGAGAAATGCGGGAAGTAATTTTTCCGTCCGGCAGCTCCTGGATATTCATCGCTCAATGACCGAGAACACGCTCGACGAAGAAAACGATGCAGGACGAATACGCCAACATGACAACATCCTCATAATGGACGGCATCACCGGTGACGTTGCCCATACGCCTCCGCATCATGAAGAATTGCCGAACTTGCTTGCCGATTTGGAAACGTTTTTCAACAAAGACGGAAAAACATTTATACATCCCATAATCAAAGGCATCATCATCCACTTCATGCTGGCCTATTTTCACCCCTTTGTTGACGGAAACGGACGAACCGCCCGCTCACTGTTCTACTGGTATATGCTCAAAAAGGGGTATTGGCTGGTGGAATATATGTCTATTTCACGAACCATATACAAGACCAAAAGGAACTATGAAAAAGCCTACCTCTATACAGAATATGACGACAACGATCTGACTTATTTCATCCTATACAATTTGCGGACGATGAAGAAGGCCTTTGAAGAATTGAAGATATACCTGAAACGCAAATCGGAAGAGAACAGCAGCATTGTCTTGATTGCAAACATCAAGGGAATCAATACGCGTCAAGCACAAATATTAAAAATTATCCACGAGCAGCCTAACACTTGTTTGTCTGTAAAGGAGGTTGAAAATCGTTTTTCCGTTTCCAATTTCACAGCAAGGACAGATTTGGAAGGACTGGTCGGTTTAGGTTATTTATCTGAACTACAAATAAATAAAGTCAAACGGAATTATATAAAATCGGACAAATTTGACAGTTTAATGAAAAACAAGCTGTAATATTCTTCTTGAAACTTCGAGATTCTTGAAGAATCAAGAAGAATCTACAATTCTCAGCAGCTCCCAATCACTCCCTCCAGCGTCTCCCCATCGGCAAACAGCCTGCCATCCGCCTGCATCATCCGCTTCTTCAGGCGGAACTTCTGCTGGGACACGGAAGCGAGAGACACGGCAATGAGCGTGGCAATCTGCGTATTGCTGCATCGAAATCACTTTCCAATTGCATCATTTCGCGCATCCGATAGATATTGAACTCCGGTCGGAGGGTTTTGCTTCCTTGCATGACTTCGATGAGGAGTCCGTCATCGAGGAGTGGAAAGCGGACTTTAAAGAGAAAAGCATAGCCTAAAATAAATTTATTAGTAATAATATTATTAGTAATAGATATATTACTTATCTTTGCTCCCGGAATAACATCTGAAGATTATGGAGAAAAAACCTTTTATATTCGGTGTCGCGACATCGGGCGATAATTTCACCGACCGGGAAAAAGAGACCTCACGACTGGTATTGAATTTCCGGCATGGAGTGAATACGGTACTGATTTCGCCTCGTCGTTGGGGGAAAACCTCTTTGGTGCAGAAAGCGTGTCGCTTGGCGCAGTCCGACAAATTGAAAGTCGTTTATATCGATATTTTTTCTTGCCGTAGCGACAGGGATTTCTATGACGCATTTGCTTCCGCCATTCTCAAACAAACCTCTTCAAAGTTGGATGAATGGCTGGAGCATGCCAAATTATTCCTTTCGCGTATCAGCCCTAAAATATCGTTGGGGACCGATCCGATGACGGATTTTTCCATATCGCTTGAAATGAATCCCAAGAGCAACGAGATCGATGAAATCCTGCAACTCCCTGAAAAGATAGCGCAGAAGAAAGGTTGTAATATCGTTGTTTGCATCGACGAGTTCCAGCAAATTGCCGAATTCAAAGATTCCAAAACATTCCAGAAGCGGTTACGCTCAATCTGGCAATTGCAGAAATCAGTGTCTTACTGCTTATTCGGCAGCAAAAAACACTTGATGAACGAACTCTTTGAAAAAAGGAGCCTTCCGTTCTATAAGTTCGGAGACGCTATCTATTTGACAAAAATCGGGACGGCGGATTGGGTGGATTATATTTGTGGGCGTTTCGAGGCTACGGGCAAACAGATTTCAAAAGAGTTAGCCGAGAAGATCTGTCAGAGAGTTGACAATCACTCTTCGTATGTGCAGCAGTTGGCATGGTTGGTATGGATTCATACGGACAAAGTTGCCACGGAACAAGATTTCGAGGAGGCATATCAGGATATCATCGACCAGAATACACCGTTGTTCGAGAAGCAGACCGAGAGCCTTACGACCTATCAAATGAATTTTTTGCGAGCCATTATTGATGGGGTACATAGCGAATTTACCACGCAAGAGGTTTTGCAGAAATATCAACTCGGTTCATCGGCTAATGTCAGCATCGTAAAACGGGCACTGGTCAAGAAAGAGCTTATCGAGATTGAGAAGCGTCAAGCCATTATTCCCGACCCCGTGATGAAGGTGTGGTTAAAAAGAGAATTAGGTGTATAACAATAGTTCGTTAAGTTTTATACACTGCTTTTTGTATAGCAACAAATGTCATATTACCTTTCCTTTTTCATCTAATGCAGCAAAGCTACGATTTTTTTTATGAGCAAGAAAAAAGGATATAGGATTTGCTATCATGCAACAAAGTAAATCATTAAAAAGCCTCAGCAGCTTCCAATCACCCCCTCCAGCGTCTCTCCATCGGCAAACAGCCTCCCATCCGCCTGCATCATCCGTTTCTTCAGGCGGAACTTCTGCTGGGACACGGAAGCGGGAGACACGGCAATGAGCGTGGCAATCTGTGCATTGCTGAAGTGCAGGCGGATAAGCATGCAAAGCTGGCTGTCGGCAGGCGTAAGCTGGGAAAAGCGCAAGACAAGGCGTTTGGAAGCACCCTTGTATACTCTGTCAGTAAGCTTCTGCAAGTAGTTCCACTGGCTGTCCGCAAGGAATTTGGGCTGGATGCGCAACTGCTTCACCACTTCGTCTGCGTCTATCATGGCGGAAGCAAGCGCCTGCACCTGCCCGTCGAGCATCCGGACACGCTCGCCCTCTTTCCTCAACAGTTCCAGTTCGCGGGGCACAGGGTTGTCTTCATACTCCTTGAGACGGGCGCGGAGTGACTCGTTTTCCTTATCCAGACGGCTGCCATGTTCCATGAGGTTCGTCAGCGAGCTATGCACTTCTTCGCGCTCTTCGTCGGTCAGCGACATCTCCTTCAGGCATTCTTCCAGTTCCTCGCGCTCGCGTTCATTGTTGCGCAAGCGCTGTTCGTTTTCACTCAGGGTGACTAGATAGTTACGGTGACTACGTTCTTTCTTGAAACGGATAAGGCTGAACAGCATAGCACCGGAAATGCTGAACATAATCACAGAAAACACTCCCCAGAAAAAACGTTCGTAACCACTGACCGGCTTCAGCCGCACATGCCTGCCATCAGAAAGCTCCTTTATCTGATTATACTCACGGTGCAAACCGGAAATCAGGCGGACGGCCCGGGCACTGTCGACAGCACCGCATTGCACCAACGAGTCAGCATGAGAAAGGGACTGTTCGTAGTTCATCAAAGTTCTATCGGCAGGTTTCGAGCAGGCTGTCAGCCCCAGAAGGAGAATCAGCAGGAGAAAAAGGAAGGTATGTTTCATCTTGAAATTTTGTGTTTATAATAAGTAAGGTGTAAAATCGGTAAGGAACGAGCTTACTTCAACAGTTTTCATAATCAATGCATATTAATCGTTGCAGAAACAAAGGTAACACTTTCTTCCCACAATAAATAAAGAGGTACAAAGTTTTTCATTACTTTGTACCTCCTCTTTTTCTTCGACTTGCATCATTTATAGCCGTGAGTCAGCAAAAATCGTATAGCTTAGAACTCGCTCGTAAAGTGGAACTTGATATGCTTGAAGTCCATCTGCGCCATCTGCAACACATATCCGCTGTCCGCCAGGAACACATCCCTACCCTCGCGGTCTTTCGCCATGTACTGGTATTTGCGCTTCTTGAAGGCTTCCAGTTCAGCCGCATCATCGCTCTCAATCCAGCAGGCTTTATACAGACTGAGCGGCTCCCAACGGCACTTCGCACTGTATTCGTTCTCCAGACGATACTGGATGACCTCGAACTGCAACTGCCCCACCGTACCGATAATCTTACGCCCGTTGAACTGGTTGACGAACAACTGCGCCACACCTTCGTCCATCAACTGGTCGATACCCTTGGCAAGCTGTTTCTGCTTCATCGGGTCGGCATTCTCAATGTACTTGAACATCTCCGGCGAGAAACTCGGAAGCCCCTTGAAGTGAAGCGCCTCGCCTTCGGTCAGCGTATCGCCAATCTTGAACGTACCGTTATCCGGCAGGCCGATAATATCTCCCGCCCAAGCCTCATCGACAGTTGTCTTGCGCTGCGCCATGAACTGCGTAGGCGACGAGAAACGCATCGTCTTGCCATGACGTACATGCAAGTACGGGGCATTGCGTACAAACTTCCCGGAGCAGATTTTGCAGAAAGCGATACATGAACGGTGATTCGGGTCGATATTGGCGGTTATCTTAAAGATGAATCCGGTAAATTTAGGTTCTTCCGGCTCCACCTCACGTTCTTCCGCCTTCACGGAACGGGGACTGGGAGCAATCTCCACAAAGCAATCCAGCAGTTCCTGCACACCGAAATTATTCAGTGCCGAACCGAAGAATACGGGAGCAAGCTCTCCTTTCAAGTATTCCTCCTTATCGAATTCGGGATAAACACCGTCTATCAGTTCCAGTTCGCCACGCAGCTTATCGGCCAGCTGGGCACCAATCCGGTTGTCCAATTCCTCGGTATGGATGTCCACTTCCACCTTCTCCGTCACTACCTGCTTGCTGGGCTGGTAGAGGTTGAGGTTATGCTCGTAGATATTGTAGACACCCTTGAAACGGACACCGCTCTCGATAGGCCACGTCAAGGGACGCACGTGGATGTGCAGTTCCTCCTCCAGCTCGTCCAACAGGTCGAACGGGTCTTTGGCTTCACGGTCCATCTTGTTGATGAAGATAATCACCGGCGTATTACGCATACGGCAGACCTCCATCAGCTTGCGTGTCTGCGTTTCCACACCTTTCGCACCGTCCACCACGATGATAACACTGTCCACAGCCGTCAGCGTGCGGTAGGTATCTTCAGCAAAGTCCTGGTGACCCGGAGTATCAAGGATGTTGACCTTGTAGTCATGGTAGTCGAACTCCATTACAGAAGTGGTAACGGAAATACCACGCTGTTTCTCAATATCCATCCAGTCCGACGTTGCTGACTTCTTTATCTTGTTGCTCTTCACGGCACCCGCCACCTGAATCTGTCCGCCAAAAAGCAACAGCTTCTCGGTCAATGACGTCTTACCGGCATCCGGATGCGCGATAATCGCAAACGTTCTTCTTCTTTCTATCTCTTGATTTGCCATATATCAATTAGTCAGTAATAATCACTTTTCCAATTTCTCTATACAGACGGCAAGACTCTCTTCCCAATGCGGTATATCTATGCCGAATGTCCTCTTTATCTTTGTCTTATCCAATACCGAATAATGCGGACGCGGTGCCTTGGCAGGGAATTCGTCCGTATGCAGCGGACTTACCTTGCAGCTCTTGATACCTGCCAGACGATGGACAGCCAACGTGAAATCATACCACGAGCAGACTCCCTCGTTGCTGAAGTGATAGACACCGGGAACAATCCCCCGGTTGACAGCCGCAAAGATGGCGCGTGCCAAATCATTGGCGTATGTCGGCGTACCTATCTGGTCGAATACAACTCCCAGCGTCTCGCGCTCGCGTCCCAAACGGAGCATCGTCTTCACAAAATTATTTCCATAAATGGAATAGAGCCACGCCGTACGGATAATCATGGCACGGCTGCAATACTTCATCACCGCCTGCTCACCCGCCAGTTTGGTAAAACCATATACTGAATCGGGACAAGTAGCCGCCTCTTCCGTATAGGGGATGTGTCCGGTTCCGTCAAAAACATAGTCGGTAGACACTTGTATCAATGCAGCACCGCAAGCTTCGGCAGCGGCAGCCAGATAGCCCGGAGCGACATGGTTCAGCTTGTCGCAAAGCTCCTGATTGTCTTCCGCCTTGTCTACAGCCGTATAAGCGGCGCAATTCACGATTACGTCTATCCGGTTGTCCTTCACAAACCCGTGCACAGCTTGTTCGTCGCAAATGTCCAATTCCTGCACGTCAGTGAAAAAATAAGCATGTTGTCCGTTTTCTTTCGACAACACTCGCATTTCATTGCCAAGTTGACCGTTGGCACCGGTTATCAGAATATTCATTTAATAAAGTTACACTTATATATAGAATGTTACGATGAACAATATTTTCCTCCATAATTATCAATTATCCATCAACTCCAATTCTCCTCGCTTCTCCTTGTCATAATAGTTGGCAAGCAACGAGATGAAACCGCTGATGGCCTCCATAGCCTTTGCCGTGCCCTGACTGATTTCCTTCTTCTGCAAGCGCAACAGCAGCACTCCATAAAGCGCCTCGAAACAAGTGTCTACTTCAGACTCCTCTTTCCGGCCGTTCTTCTGACGCAGCTCCACGATAAAAGGCAGTGCCTTGAAATAAGCCGCATTATAGAACGGATATTTCGTAGAAGCCAGCAATTCGCCATGTAGCTCCGTCAGGTTCAGAATGACATTCCGGTTGATTTGCAGATGCCCTTTTTCCGTTACGCCTTCCGCACGCATCATATCTGCCAGGTTTCCATACCATTCTTCCAGCGCAGGCCGTTCCTCCTCCGGATAGCGCAAGATGATGTTCTGGCGTATCCGGTCTATGTCACAGCCATTGGCACGGAGCAAATCCTCCACCTGCCACATATATATAAGGTATTCGGCTATATTCTTCTCTTTCAGTTGTTGCGCAATCTTCACGATAAAATGTATGATTTATAACCTTAGATTTATGACTTCATTATCAATTTATCCACTATCGATTATCCATTAATACAGCGATTCACCCATCAGCGTAAACACCAGTCCCATCACAGACACCACAATGACAATGCTCCCGATAATACGGTTCAGTATCCAGATACCTCGCAGGTTGAATTGTGTACGGACCTTATTGACAAAAAAGGTTATGCCAAACCACCAAGCCAAAGCACCCAATGCGATGGCCAGGTATCCGGTGACAGCCTCAAACACCAGCACGCCCTCACTTACAAAAGCAAAGCGGGCGAAAAGGCCTACAAAAAGGAAAATAATCAGTGGATTGGAAAGTGTGACGGCAAACGCCGTTATGAAGTTATGGAAATAGGAACCCTTATTGGTGGATACCGGCCGGATGGACTGTACCGGATTGCTGCGGAACGTATAAATGCCAAATGCCAACAGAAGAATGCTTCCGAAAAGCTGCAGGTAAAAGATGTTCTTGTTGACATAATCAAAAACGAAACTCATCCCGTAGCCCGTCAGCAAAGCATATGCAATATCGCTTAGCGAAGCTCCTATCCCCGTTACGAAACCATACCACCGTCCTTTATTCAAAGTACGCTGAATACACAATACTCCTACAGGACCCAATGGCGCGGACACAATGACGCCGATAATGAACCCCTTCCACAATATGTCAAATATGGTCTCTATCTGAATCATGGCTGCAAATATCGGACTTTTTTATGAGACGAACGAATAGTGTTAACGTTTTTTCGACGGAAAAGGATTTTAAGAAGTAAAGATTATCCATTTTACATATTATTCCGTATATTTACCTCCGAACTTAACAATACCCCCTTATGAAACGAATAAAAAAAACTCTAACACTCGTTTCCATGGCCGTCTTACTACTGACGGCATGCGAAGCCCCCAAGGAACTCGGTGTGGTTCCATATCCGCAGTATGCCCAAACAACGTCAAAAACAGTCGAACTGCCATCTACGGTAACCTTCTCGACCAATCTGGCGAAATCCGACATGAATGACCTGCTGGCCTATCTGCCGGACTTTGCCATCCCCATGAAGCTTGTCGACAAGAACCCTTTTGTAACGATAGAAATAACGGACGCAACGGATAATCCAATCGCTGCCGAAGGCTACAACCTGACAGTCAGCAAACAAGGTGTAAACATTCAGGCCTCCTCCGCAGCAGGTGCCTTCTATGGACTGCAAACCCTGGCACAACTTGCCCGTAACGGGAAGGAACTGCCAGTCACGACCATCAAGGACGAACCCAGATTCCCCTATCGTGGGCTGCACCTGGATGTTTCAAGACACTTCTTTAACACGGACTATGTCAAGAAACAAATAGACCTGGTAGCCACCTACAAAATCAACCGCCTGCATTGGCATCTGACCGACGGCGCCGGATGGCGGCTGGAGATTCCGGGCTATCCTCGCCTGACAGAATTCGCAGCCTGGAGAAAAGCCGCCAATCTGCAGGATTGGGGGAAATATGACCACCACTTCTGCGAGAAGGATGAAGAAGGAGCCTATGGAGGCTACTATACGGAAGCGGATGTACGTGAGGTTCTGGAATATGCCCGCTTGAGGCATGTCACCGTTATCCCCGAAATAGAAATGCCGGGACACTCGGGAGAAGTACTGGCAGCCTATCCACAGCTGTCCTGTACCGGCAAGCCTTATACATCCGGTGAAGTCTGTATCGGAAACGAAGAGACCTTCAAGTTCTTCGAAGATGTGCTGGATGAAGTGATACGGCTGTTCCCTTCCCGGTATATCCATATTGGAGGTGATGAAGCCAGCAGACGCCACTGGAAGGCATGCCCCAAATGCCAGAAGCGCATGAAGGAAGAAGGGCTCAAAGATGAAAGTGAGCTGCAAAGCTATATGATAGTCCGCATAGAGAAGTACCTCAACGACAAAGGGCGTGAAATCATCGGCTGGGACGAGATACTGGATGGAGGCCTGGCCCCCAACGCAACCGTCATGTCGTGGCGGGGTACGGAGGGTGGCATTGCCGCCGCCCGCATGGGGCATTACGCCATCATGACACCGGAGAGCCACTGCTATCTGGACCACTACCAGGATGACCCTGAGACACAGCCGCTGGCGTTTGGCGCCTGCGTCCCCATCGGACAGACCTATTCCTACGACCCGGCTCCCGATTCATTGGGAAGTGATATCTGCAAATACATATTAGGCGTGCAAGGCAATGTATGGGCTGAATATCTGCCCACTTACGAACATGCCGAATATATGATATACCCACGCATCATCGCTCTGGCAGAAGTAGGCTGGACTCCCATGGAGAACAAGCATCCGGAGAGTTTCAAGAGACGTATCAACAACGAAATACGATACATCCGGACGAAAGGGTACAACCCGTTCACCTTGTCGGAACAAGTGCAGACCAGCCAGACCGTTGACTATGCCAAGAAAAAAATCATGCTGTCCCTCACCTCCGAAAAACATCCGATTGACATCCGCTACACAACGGACGGCTCCGAACCGACTGTATCTTCCAAGTTATACAAGAAACCGTTTGCCGTAAAAGACTCCATATTGCTGACCGCACACCTTTTCGACGGAGAAAAGCCTATCGGAAAAAGCCTTCACCTGCGCACCGACTACCACAAGGGCATAGGCAAAAAGATAACCTATGCACCGGGCGGCAGATACTATCAGCATAAAGAAGTATACAAAGGCGGCGGTGACGCCGGTCTCCTCGACGGACTTCGCGGCGGCAAAAGCTACATGGACGGACGATGGCAGGGCTTCTGCCCCAATGATTTGGATGCCATTATCGACCTGGGCGAAGTGACCGCCATACATCGGGTCATGGCCAACTTCATGCAAATCCGTACCCCACAAGTATTTCTCCCTGCCAAAGTGGAAGTATGGGCATCTGTTGATGGCAAGAACTTCACCCTGCTGGGCAGTGATATCTGCAGCGAGGAAGAGGCCGGAAAGGACGTGATATTCCGTGATTTCGGCTGGATTGGCACCCCCACTGAGGCACGATATGTACGCTTCCATGCCATACAAGGGAAGAAGCAATTCTTATTTACGGATGAAATCGTCATACAATAACACACATCCGGTTTTTATGAAACAGAACAAAAAACGCATACGAGTAAAATTGCATGCGTTTTTTGTTTTCCTTTTTTTCTCCTCCCCACCGATTTTACGTATCTTTGCCCCCAAGAAGAAAAGATGAAGATACTCAAAGAAGTAACTTCAATCGTAAAATCGTAAAATCGTAAAATCGTAAATATAACTATGATTCTTTTTTTCAGAACCCCATCCAAGAGTGTGATTGCCGTAGAATGTAATCATGAACTCCCCCAGGCAGACAGCGACAAACTCTGCTGGCTTTTTGGAGAAGCCACCCCCGAAAGTGAAGACAACCTGAAAGGACATTTCGTCGGCCCGCGCCGTGAGATGATTACTCCTTGGAGTACAAACGCCGTAGAAATCACCCAGAATATGGGGCTGGACGGCATCATACGCATCGAAGAGTACTTCCCCGTAAAAGATGAGAACGCAGACCACGACCCGATGCTGCAACGTATGTACAAGGGGCTGGACCAGAATGTATTTACAACCAACCGGCAGCCGGAACCGATTGTACACATCGAAGACCTGGAGGCATACAATGAAAAGGAAGGTCTGGCACTTTCCAAAGAGGAAATGGATTACCTCAAGAAGGTAGAGAAAGACCTCGGGCGCCCTCTGACAGACTCCGAAGTATTCGGCTTCGCGCAAATCAACTCCGAGCACTGCCGTCACAAAATCTTCGGCGGAACATTCATCATCGATGGAGTGGAACAGGAATCTTCACTCTTCCAAATGATAAAGAAGACCACACAAGAGAATCCCAACAAGATTATCTCTGCCTACAAAGACAATGTGGCCTTTGCCGAAGGTCCGGTTATCGAACAGTTTGCTCCGGCAGACCACTCCAAGCCCGACTATTTCCAAGTAAAAGACATCAAGAGTGTCATCTCCCTGAAAGCGGAAACACATAACTTTCCCACAACAGTAGAACCGTTCAACGGTGCGTCTACCGGTACGGGCGGTGAGATTCGCGACCGTATGGGCGGCGGTAAGGGCTCTTGGCCGATTGCCGGAACAGCCGTTTACATGACCTCCTACCCCCGTACGGAAGAAGGACGTCCCTGGGAAGAGATTCTGCCGGTACGCAAATGGCTGTATCAAACTCCCGAACAAATACTAATCAAAGCCTCCAATGGTGCCAGTGATTTCGGGAACAAATTCGGCCAACCGCTAATCTGCGGTTCCGTGCTCACTTTCGAACATAAGGAAAAAGATGAAGTCTATGGTTACGACAAAGTGATTATGCTTGCCGGAGGCGTAGGCTACGGTACCCAGCGTGACTGTTTGAAAGGTACACCGGAAGCCGGCAACAAAGTGGTTGTCATCGGTGGAGACAATTATCGCATCGGTTTGGGCGGCGGCTCCGTATCTTCCGTAGATACCGGACGCTACAGCAGTGGCATCGAGCTGAATGCCGTGCAACGCGCCAACGCCGAAATGCAGAAACGCGCCTACAACGTGGTACGCGCACTTTGTGAGGAAGAGACCAATCCGGTGGTTTCCATCCACGACCACGGCTCTGCCGGACATGTAAACTGTCTGTCCGAATTGGTAGAGGAATGCGGCGGTTTAATTGACATGAGCAAGTTGCCCATCGGTGACACGACTCTGTCTGCCAAGGAAATCATTGCCAACGAAAGCCAGGAACGCATGGGCTTGCTGATTCAGGAAGAGGCCATCGAACATGTACGCAAGGTAGCCGAACGTGAGCGTGCCCCGATGTACGTAGTCGGTGAAACGACCGGCGACCATCGCTTTGCCTTCCAGCAAGCTGACGGTGTACGTCCGTTCGACCTCGCCGTAGAACAGATGTTCGGCTCTTCCCCCAAGACCTATATGGTGGACAAGACCGTGGAACGTCACTACGAAATGCCCCAATACGAAGTTTCCCAACTACACGAATACCTCACCAATGTGCTCCAACTGGAAGCTGTGGCTTGTAAAGACTGGTTGACAAACAAGGTGGACCGTTCTGTAACAGGCAAGATTGCCCGCCAACAGTGCCAGGGTGAATTGCAGTTGCCTCTGAGCGATTGTGGTGTGGTAGCTTTGGACTATCGCGGCGAAAAGGGTATCGCAACCTCTCTGGGCCATGCTCCCCAGGCGGCACTTGCCGACCCGGCAGCCGGCTCCGTTCTTTCCGTCAGCGAAGCATTGACCAACTTGGTTTGGGCACCGCTTGCCGAAGGTCTGGACAGCGTTTCCCTTTCTGCCAACTGGATGTGGCCTTGCCGTTCGCAAGAAGGTGAAGATGCCCGTCTGTACACGGCAGTAAAGGCATTGAGTGACTTCTGCTGCTCCCTGCAAATCAATGTACCGACTGGTAAAGACTCTCTTTCCATGACACAGAAATACCCCGACGGCAGCAAAGTAATTTCTCCGGGCACGGTAATTGTTTCTGCCGGTGGAGAAGTTTCCGACGTCAAGAAAGTCGTATCTCCGGTGCTGGTTAACAATGAAAAGACTACCATTTATCATATAGACTTCAGTTTCGACAACCTGAAACTCGGCGGTTCCGCCTTTGCTCAGACCCTGGGCAAGGTAGGTGACGAAGTTCCCAGCGTGCAGGATGCCGAATACTTCCGCGATGCATTCCTTGCCGTGCAGGAACTGGTCAACAAGGGACTGATTCTTGCCGGACATGATATTTCCGCCGGTGGTCTTATCACTACACTGCTTGAAATGTGCTTTGCCAATGTGGAAGGCGGTATGGAAATCAACCTGGATAAAATCAAGGAGCAAGACCTTATCAAGATTCTGTTTGCAGAAAACCCGGGTATCGTTATCCAGGTGAGCGACAAGCACAAGGAAGCTGTAAAGCAAATCCTGGAAGATGCAGGTGTAGGTTACGTGAAGCTCGGCAAACCGACAGACGAACGCCATATTCTTGTATCAAAAGGCGATGCTACTTATCAGTTTGGCATCGACTATATGCGTGATGTATGGTACTCTACTTCTTATCTCCTTGACCGTAAGCAGTCCATGAACGGCTGCGCCAAGAAGCGTTTCGAAAACTACAAGATGCAACCGGTGGAATTCGCCTTCATGCCGGACTTCAAAGGCAAGTTCTCACAATACGGCATTAATCCGGACCGCCGTACACCGTCAGGTATACGCGCCGCCATCATCCGTGAAAAAGGAACCAACGGCGAACGCGAAATGGCCTACTCACTCTATCTGGCAGGCTTCGATGTGAAGGATGTTACAATGACCGACCTTATCAGCGGCCGCGAGACGCTGGAAGATGTAAACATGATTGTTTACTGCGGTGGTTTCTCCAACTCCGACGTTCTTGGTTCTGCTAAGGGTTGGGCAGGTGCTTTCCTCTTCAATCCGAAAGCAAAAGAAGCGCTCGACAAATATTATGCACGCGAGGATACGCTTTCACTGGGTGTCTGCAACGGCTGCCAGCTCATGATGGAACTTAATCTTATCAATCCCGAGCACAAGAAAAACGGCAAGATGCTTCATAATGACTCACACAAGTTTGAATCCAGATTCCTCGGTGTTACCGTCCCCACCAACCGCAGCGTAATGCTCGGCTCACTGAGTGGCAGCAAACTGGGTATCTGGGTAGCTCACGGTGAAGGAAAATTCTCCTTGCCATACGACGAGGACAAATACAACGTCGTGCTGAAATACTCATACGACGAATATCCTTCCAACCCCAACGGCTCAGATTATTCCATAGCCGGATTGGCAAGTGCCGACGGACGTCATCTGGCCATGATGCCCCACTTGGAACGTGCCATCTTCCCCTGGCAGAACGGTTGCTACCCCGCAGACCGCGTAAACAGCGACCAAATCACTCCTTGGGTAGAAGCATTTGTCAATGCACGCAAGTGGGTGGAAGCCAATAAAAAATGAGCTGAACTTCCTTTTTTATAGAAATGTAACAAGCGCGGGTTATGAATAATCCCGCGCTTGTTACATTTCTATTCTTCGCTTTCTTTTTGTTTTTCTCAAACAAAAGCATTATTTTTGTGTTTATTTTCAACTCTCCCTCAGTACAACATTCAAAAAACCGTTCGACAATTATGAAAAAGTACTTCTTTTTCTACATACTACTATTATTGCCAATTATAGGCATTGCACAAACATACAAATACATCGGTGTGGAAGACGGTTTGAGCAACAGACGGGTATATGCAATTCAAAAGGGACCTAAAGGTTACATGTGGTTTCTTACCCACGACGGCATCGACCGATACAACGGAAAGGACTTCAAGCCGTACAAATTGATGGATGGAGATGAAGAAGTGAATTCCATGATGAACCTGAATTGGCTCTATGTTGACCCCAAAGGCACCATATGGGAAATAGGCAAAAAAGGACGTGTGTTCCGCTATGATACAAAACATGACCGTTTTGTCCTGGTATACAAGCTACCCGAAAGCGAAGTGAAAGGACGTCCAACCCCTATCAGTTACGGTTTTGTGGATGCCAACAGTGTAATATGGCTTTGCAATGAAGATGCCCTATATCTGTACGACAGCAATACCCAGAAGGTAACATTCATTCAAAACGAAATAGGAGAACGAATTACGGATATCGCACAGATTGATTCGACCCACTTCTTCATCGGAACCGACATCGGCATACACTATGCTGAACTGGCCAACAACATCCTCACCCTCAGCCCCTGCAACCAGTTGGATACCTTGAAGATACAAATCAACGAACTATACTATCACAAACCATCCCACAAGGTTTTTATCGGTACTTTCCAGCGGGGAATATTCTCCTATGACCTAAACAAGCACAAGGTCATGCATATACCATCCGGACTGATGGACATCAGCATCAACTGTATCCGTGCCTTCAATGACAATGAGATTCTCATCGCAACGGACGGAGCCGGTGTCTACAAGATGAATACCGATACCTATGCATCCGAACCGTATATCGTTGCCGACTACAATCGGTACAACTCAATGAACGGAAATACTATCAATGACATTTACATCGACAGCGAGCAGCGTATCTGGATGGCCAATTATCCCATCGGCATAACTGTACGCAACAACCGATATGCCGATTACCAATGGATAAAACACTCTATCGGCAATAAACAATCACTCATCAATGACCAGGTAAACGCCATCATCGAGGACCATGACGGAGATTTATGGTTTGCCACGAACAACGGAATCAGCCTCTATTACAGCAAGACGAAACAATGGCATTCTTTTCTCAGCACCTTCGACTTCGAAAGCCATAGCAAAAATCACACCTTCATCTCACTATGCGAGGTGGAGCCCGGCATCATCTGGGCCGGAGGGTATAGTTCCGGCATCTACCAGATAAACAAGAAGCAACTGTCCATAGACTTCTTTACCCCATCCTTATTCAGCAATCTGAATATCCGGCCAGACAAGTATATTCGTTCCATTATGAAAGATTCTTCAGGAAACATCTGGTCCGGAGGGTATTATAACTTAAAAGAAATAGATTATTCCAGAAAAAACATACGGCACTTCCCGGGCTTGAATGGTATCACCGCTATCATAGAGAAGGACTCCACACATATGTGGATAGGCACTGCCACCGGCTTGTACCTATTGGAAAAAGTGACCGGTAAGTATAGCTATATCCAGATGCCGGTAGAATCCTATTACATCTATTCTCTATACCAAGCTTCCGACGGAATGCTGTATATCGGTACCAACAATGCCGGTTTACTGGTATATGATACGACCAAAAACACATTCAGACATTATCATAGAGACAACTGCGCTTTGATTTCCAATAATATCTATACACTATTGTCCGATGGTAAAGGAAATATCTTCCTGAGTACAGAACACGGTCTGTCCACCTTCTATCCTGCCGAAGAGACATTCCATAACTGGACCAAAGAACAAGGACTGAAGTCTGACCATTTCAACGCAGCCTCAGGCACCTTGAGGAAAAACGGCAATTTCATTTTCGGCAGTACGGATGGAGCCATAGAGTTCGACAAGGACATGGTCCTGCCTCGCGACTATAAGTTCAAAATGGTATTCAATGACCTGCGGGTATTCTATCAGACCGTTTATCCCAAGGATGAAGGTTCTCCACTTATTCTGGATATTGACGAGACAAAAACCTTGCGTTTGAAGTACAACCAGAACATCTTCTCATTGCAGGTCTCAGACATCAACTATGACTATCCTTCCCTAATTCTGTACTCCTGGAAACTGGAAGGCTTCTATGAGGGTTGGAGCCGTCCGGGAGAGGAAAACGTCATCCGTTTTACCAACCTGAGTCCGGGCAACTATACCCTCCGCGTACGTGCCATCTCCAACGAAGACCGTCGTATTGTCCTGGAGGAACGCAGTATGGACATCATTATCGAGCAACCCCTCTGGCTCAGTTTCTGGGCGCTGATACTCTATGCAGTGATTATCATATCCATTGCAAGCATCACTCTACGAATAATAGTCTTGAGAAAACAGCGGAAAGAATCCGATGAGAAAATACGCTTCTTCGTCAATACGGCGCATGATATACGTACTCCACTGACGCTCATCAAAGCACCCTTGGAAGAAATCACCGAACGCGAGCAACTGACTTCCAGCGGACAGAGCAACATCAATACAGCCCTGCGAAACGTAAATGCCTTGTTGCGCCTGACCACCAACCTTATTAATTTCGAACGCGCAGACACCTATTCCGGAAGTCTATACGTATCCGAATACGAACTGAGCACATATATGGAAGAGACGATCGATGCTTTCCGTTCATACGCAAACATAAAACACATCAACCTAACCTACGAAAGCAGCTTCCGTTATCTGAACGTATGGTTAGATAAGGACAAGATGGATTCCATTTTGAAAAATATCATATCCAACGCACTGAAATATACACCGGACGGCGGCAATGTACATGTCTTTACTTCCGAGACAGAAGATACCTGGAGTATTGAGGTGAAAGATACCGGTATCGGAATTCCGGCTTCAGAACAGAAAAAGCTGTTCAAGATGCATTTCCGTGGCAGTAATGCTATCAATTCCAAAGTTACCGGCAGCGGCATCGGACTACTTCTGGTAGGGAAACTTGTACGCTTACATAAAGGAAAGCTCAACTTCAGCAGCATGGAAGGGAAAGGCTCTTGCATCAAAATCACGTTCCCCAAAGGGAACAAGCATTTCCGCAAAGCAATCCAACGCCCTCAACCCAAAAACGAACGGATTGTTTATTCGGCTTCCGGAGTGCCTATCAATGCCTCTACTACATCATCCCCTGCTTCCAGTGGAATCTACGACAAGACGCAGCAACAGTCACAAAACAACAGTAACCACCAGAAAATTCTTATTGTAGAGGACAATGACGAATTAAGGGAATATCTGCGCAGAACATTGTCTGAACAATACAACATACAAGTATGCTCCAATGGAAAAGAAGCACTGACCATTGTCAAGGAGTATATGCCCAACCTCGTCATTTCAGACATTATGATGCCGGAAATGAGAGGAGACGAATTGTGTCATATCCTGAAGAACGACATCGAGACATCACATATCCCCATCATCCTGCTCACAGCACTGAATACCGACAAGAATATCATCGAGGGACTGCAAAGCGGAGCGGATGAATATATTGTGAAACCCTTCAATATCGGTATATTGCGGGCAAACATTGCCAACCTGCTGACTAACCGGGCACTGTTGCGCCACAAATATGCCAGCCTGGACCTGAACGACGAGAAGAACAATACGGATTGCATCAACTGCTCCAACGACTTGGACTGGAAATTCATTGCAACCGTCAAAAAGAGCGTCGAAGACAATATGGACAACCCAAGCTTCAACGTCGACGTGCTCTGCAACCTGCTGAATATGAGTAGGACCAGCTTCTACAATAAGATAAAGGCACTGACCGACCAAGCTCCGGCTGACTACATCCGGCTGATTCGACTGAAACATGCTGCCCAACTTCTGAAAGAACAAAAGCATACCATCACCGAGATTTCAGAGCTGACCGGTTTCAGTGATGCGAAATATTTCCGTGAAGTATTCAAGAAACATTTCAATATGAGCCCAAGCCAGTATGCCAAGAGAGGGAAGGAAGGGAAAGATGATAAAGAAATAAAGTAAATTACAACATTTTGAATATGAATATATATCTTGAAGCATTCTCCATTTTCTTTAAGATAGGAGCCTTTACCATCGGCGGCGGTTATGCTATGGTACCGCTGATAGAAAACGAAATCGTAACCAAACGAAACTGGATAGCCAAAGAAGATTTCATTGACCTGCTTGCTATATCACAGTCCGCTCCGGGCATCCTTGCCGTCAATATATCCATTTTTATAGGGTACCGGCTACGGGGAATACGAGGGAGCATAATCACTGCATTGGGAACCATACTTCCTTCGTTTCTCATCATCCTCGCCATAGCGTTGTTCTTTCACAACTTCAAGGACAACATCATTGTGGAACGTATATTCAAAGGTATTCGCCCGGCAGTGGTTGCATTGATTGCAGCCCCTACATTCAGCATGGCTAAATCGGCCCGGATAAACCGATACAACATATGGATACCGGTGGTTTCAGCACTGCTCATCTGGCTGTTGGGCTTCTCTCCCATCTGGATTATCATTGCGGCAGGTGTAGGAGGATACTGCTTCGGACGTTTTCAACGTCCGAAGAATTAAAAATTAAAGAATTAAAAATTAAAAAGGATAGCAACATTAATCATTAATCACTAACCATTTATCATTAATTACTAATCATGGTTTTCTTACAGTTATTCTATACATTCTTTAAGATTGGGCTTTTCGGCTTTGGTGGCGGATATGCCATGTTGTCTATGATACAAGGTGAAGTAGTTACCCGTTACGGTTGGCTTACAGCGCAGGAATTTACTGATATTGTGGCAATCAGCCAGATGACACCCGGTCCGATAGGAATCAATTCGGCAACTTATGTGGGTTATACTACGATAGCTGATTGCTACGGTACAAGCTATGGTATTTTAGGTTCTATTATTGCTACGTTTGCCGTGGTGCTTCCTTCTTTCCTACTGATGCTGACCATCAGCAAATTCTTTCTGAAATACCAGAAACATCCTTCCGTGGAAGCGGTATTCAGTGGGCTCCGCCCGGCAGTGGTCGGTCTGCTGGCCTCAGCCGCGCTGGTATTGATGAATTCGGAAAACTTCAGTTCTCCCAAAGAAGACATATATTCCTTCGTCATCAGCTGCCTCATCTTCCTCGTGGCATTTATAGGCACAAAGAAATATAAACTGAACCCGATAGGAATGATTGTAGCTTGTGGAATAGCAGGATTGATACTTTATTAGGGATTAAGGATTAAACGTTAATGATTAATCCCTAATCCTTAATCCCTAATTTTTAAAGTTTAATCTTCTTTCCAACGGATTTCGATTCATTATGCAGACGGTCCAAGGCTGTCACCACATAGCGGTACTTTGTCTTTCCGTCTTCGTAAGGAAGTTTATAGAAATTATCGCGCGTGATGGCTACAATATGGGAAGGGTCATCTATATTCACTTTCTCTTTGTCATTAAAGCGATAGACCACATATTGGACGGCACGGTTCATTTCCTCTTTATACTTGGGAGCTGTCCAGAAAAGAATATATCCGTCTTCCGTCCACACCGGTTTCATCTTACGTACCTTTGCCGGGGCTTCGTTATCCATGAAATCGAAAACGGGAGGTAGCGCCGGATACTTATGATATTCGGCAATCAGGGCATCGCGATACTTGCCTACATTCTCTACAACCGCACTGGCGGGCCACTGGCAACTGCCACCGATGGTCTGATAGGCCCGTTGCAAGGCCATTTTGCGAGGAAGCTGATTTATCGACGGGTTCTTGGGGTCGGCATTCTGCACGGTGTTCATCACGGACTGGCCGATAAACAAGGGGCGGTTTTCCGTATTTCTGGCCCACCACTTCACCAGTGTCTCATAGTCGGCAACCGGATGTCCTATATGCCAATAAATCTGCGGAATATTATAGTCTATCCAACCTTCACGGGCCCACAGCAACACGTCCGCATAAAGGTCATCGTAGTTTTGCAGGCCTTTGGTCTTACTGCCAAGCGGGTCACTGCTTTCATTCCGGTAAATGCCAAACGGAGAAACCCCGAACTTCACCCACGGCTTGATTTCACGAATTGTTTCATGCAGTTTCTTAATCAGCACATTCACGTTGCTCCGGCGCCAGTCTCCTTTATTGCTGAAACCTCCGCCAAAACGTGCAAAACTTGCATCGTCAGGGAAATCCTTTCCCTTAATGGGATAAGGATAAAAGTAATCGTCCATATGAATGGCATCCACATCATAGCGGGAAACGATGTCGCTCACCACCATGCAGATGTGCCGGCGGCTCTCAGGCAGTGCCGGGTCAAAATACAACTGGTCGCCATAAGTGACAAACCATTCCGGATGGATATTGTACACATGATTGGGAGCCAACTCACTCTTCAAGGTCGTCTTCGTGCGATACGGATTAATCCATGCATGAAACTCCATACCACGCTTATGGCATTCATCAATCATAAACTGCATAGGGTCCCAATAGGGTTCGGGCGCTTTACCCTGCACTCCGGTAAGGAAACGACTCCACGGTTCCAGTCTGGAAGCATACAGAGCATCCGCTTCGGGACGTACCTGGAAAATTATGGCGTTGATTCTCGCCTTCTGCAAGGAATTCAACTGCCCGATCAGATTCTGCTTCAGTTTTTCGGTCGGCATTCCACGGAACTGTCCGTTTACTGACTGTATCCATGCTGCACGAAATTCACGTTTAGGATAGGCAGACCCGGTCTGCACTTGCGCAAATACTCCTCCCGCCATTAGCAGCAAGAAGAATACACATAAAAGGGATTTTACTCTCATTCTCTAATTACAGCTTTTTAATACTTAAAATAGTTTATAATTAAGGTTTGTCCTTCATCGGCCATTCCACAATAAAGCGGCATCCTCCGCAATAGGTGTCATCCAGATAAATCCGGCCTCCCACCAACTCCATTATCTCATTGGCTATGGCAAGCCCCAATCCGGACCCTTTGGTAAACGTGTCCACTTTATAAAAACGTTCGAAAATACGGTCCGATTCGTCCGGCCTGATGCCTATACCGGTATCCTCTATCACGAAGCGCAATACATGTCGGGACTTATCTTCCTCGCAGGAAACGCGTATATGACCTTCTTCCGTAAACTTCACCGCATTATCCAACAAAGACACCAGCACCATTTTCAGCCATTGCCGGGCTGCATAAAAGGCCATAATGCCGGAAGCAGGCACATATTCCAGTTCAACTCCCGGCTTCAGTTCCGGACGGAAGCCCTCAATACATTCCTTGCAACACGCATCCACTTCTATCTCCTCCCGCGGCATCTCCCACACTCGCGAATCCATATCCGCAATATTGAGTATGTTCTCCATCAGACTCAACAGATATGTATTGTTGCCCTCCACTTGTTCAACATACTCGCGTTTCTCCACATCATCCAGCTTCTCTTGAGCCAGCAAGGTAGAAAAGCCGACGATGGAATTCAACGGAGTACGGATTTCATGGGTGATATGCTGTATAAAGGAACTTTTGACCTGGCTCATTTTTTCCACCGCCCTGCGTGCAGCTTCCAACTTGCGGTTCATGGAGAGGGTGCGGATATACAGATAAGTAATGAGCAGCAAAAGCAACAATACCAGTCCGCCAACGGCCAAGGCTATCATCAGTCGTTCCTTGTTCAATCTGGCACTCAGCTCCAGCTTCTCCATCTTCAACCGGTCCACCTCAAACTGTGCCGTATATTTGCTTAGCTTGTCATCCATTTCTGCCGTACGCACGGAGTCACTCACGGCGGCATATCTGGCATAACTGCGGCAAGCCGCACGATAATCGCCCAACTGTTCCTGCAGTTCTCCTTTCATATAATGGTTATAAGGATAGCAAAGCCCCAGTGAATGCTGATAATCCATGAGTGAATCCACGTAAGCAATGTTACCTTTCAAATCACCGAGGATACGGCAACACATTATCTTATAGCCAAACCATGCTTCGGGCGTCGAGCTCTCCGGATGTTGACGGTAGAAGCGGTCAGTCTCCTCAATATAAGGCTCAGCAGCCTTTCTGCCTTCATTGGCCAATAAGCCTATAACCCTGAATTCACAGAAACGCAGGTGCAGGGAAGGGTCTACGCCGACTTGTTTACGGTTCAGTTCATCCTCCAGTTGCGACAATTTACTCAGATACTCGCCGGCTTCTGCATACTCACTGCGTGAAAGATAAGTCTGGATAATATTAAGCAACACCACGTATGCGTCACGATAGTAGCTGCCTTCCTCGAAAAGTTTCAGTGCATTGTTGTAATTCTCTATACACAGTTTTACATTGTTTCCAAAGACCCGATGGTTATACCCGATGCACATTTCGCCACAAGCCAATCCGTATTTGTCCCGGGCTTGCTCGGCATCCTGGTGGAGCCTGACGGTTTCAGCCATCGCCTCCTCTTGCATACCTTTCTCTGTCATGCGCTGAATGTACTGCCGCCACGCCATATACCGGTCTCGTGTCCGTTGGTATTTCCGGCACCAGTCCATATATTCATAGGTTGCGGCTTTCAGGTGGTCAATGTCCCCCAACTGATAATAATGAGAAATCAGGTTGTTGTGGGCATCACTAATCTGTACCGTATCGTTCAGTTCGCGGGCAAGTTTTATCCACCGGGCATTGATGGAAGGCAATCGGTCTTGTCCCAACACTTTCTGCGCACTATCTGCCAGAGCTTTCATCTCTCCATAAGGGTCTTCGGCATGCAGGATTGAGGGGCATAAACCTAACACCAGCACAACAAGAAGCCATTTTATATTACGCTTTACCATGTTCGGACATTAAAAGGAGTCGGATGCGAATTTAGTGCTTTTATTTAATGTAAATTAGCAGTCATCCTAAAGTATAACAAATCTTAACCTTGCCTATCTGATACGATTTTTCCAGCAGGTTCGTTTTATTCTACCCCGGTTTGCATTATCTTTGCAAATCCTAAATCACATAAGTGACTTTTATATGGCAGAAAATACATCGATTATCATAAAGGGAGCCCGTGTCAATAACCTCAAGAACATTGACGTAGAGATTCCCCGTAACAAACTCGTAGTCATCACCGGACTGTCCGGTTCCGGAAAATCCTCACTTGCTTTCGATACATTATATGCCGAGGGGCAGCGCCGCTACGTGGAGAGCTTGAGCAGTTATGCCCGCCAGTTTTTGGGACGTATGAGCAAGCCTGAATGCGATTTCATCAAAGGGATTCCACCTGCCATTGCCATTGAGCAGAAAGTAAGCAGCCGTAACCCACGGTCCACCGTGGGTACCTCCACTGAAATATACGAATATCTGCGGTTGCTCTACGCACGTGTCGGTAAGACCTTCAGCCCGGTCAGCGGACAAGAAGTGAAGAAACACTCGGCAGAAGATATCGTGAAGTGCATGCTGGAATATCCGGAAGGAACCAGGTATACCGTGCTCGCCCCGATATTGCTGCGCGAAGACCGCACGCTGCAACAACAACTGGAGATAGACATGAAGCAAGGTTTCACCCGTCTGGAAGTGAACGGTGAAATGATGCGCATCGACGAATACAAGCCGAAAGCCGGAGACACTGTTTTTCTGTTGATTGACCGTATGACAGCCTCTTCAGAAAAGGATTCCGTCAGCCGCCTCACCGACTCGGCCGAAACAGCCATGTATGAAGGAGACGGTGCCTGCCTGCTGCGTTTCTACCAGCCCGACGGGAGTACCTGCCTCTATCGTTTCAGCACCAAGTTCGAAGCAGACGGCATCACCTTCGAAGAACCGAACGACCAGATGTTCTCCTTCAACTCTCCCATCGGTGCATGCCCCGCATGCGAGGGATTCGGGAAAGTCATCGGCATCGACGAGCATCTCGTGATACCCGACCGCTCCTTATCCGTCTATGATGGCGCTGTAGTATGCTGGCGGGGCGAAAAGATGAGCGAATGGAGGGATATGGTGATACACGGAGCCGAGAAAGCCGACTTCCCCATCTTCACTCCCTATTATGAACTGACCGACGAGCAACGCCAGATGCTGTGGGAAGGGACACCCTACTTTGAGGGCATCAACGCCTTCTTCAAGATGGTGCAGGAAAATCAGTACAAGATACAATACCGTGTGATGCTGGCACGCTACCGCGGAAAGACGCTCTGCCCCAAATGCCACGGCACCCGCCTGAAACCCGAAGCAAACTACGTACGCGTGGGAGGACGCAACATCTCCGAACTGGTAGATTTGCCCATCACTGAGTTGAAGCTCTTCTTCGACAACCTGCAAATGGACCCGCATGACGCCGACATAGCCCGCCGCATCCTGACAGAAATCAACAGCCGCATCCAGTTCCTATTGGATGTCGGTCTGGGATACCTCACGCTGAACCGCCTCAGCAACTCGCTCTCCGGCGGTGAAAGCCAGCGAATCAACCTTGCCACTTCACTGGGTAGCAGCTTAGTGGGCAGCCTGTATATTCTTGACGAACCGAGCATCGGCCTGCATAGCCGCGATACGGACAAACTGATACACGTGCTCCGCCAGCTGCAACAGTTGGGCAATACGGTAGTGGTAGTGGAACACGACGAAGAGATTATCCGCGCTGCCGACTATATCATCGACATCGGTCCCCGGGCAGGCCGCTTGGGAGGAGAGGTGGTCTATCAGGGAGACATGAAAGACCTTCAGGAAAACAGTGACAGTTATACCGTGCGCTATCTGCTGGGGGAAGAGACAATCCCACTGCCGGAACACCGTCGCCCGTGGAACAACTATATAGAAATAAAGGGGGCCCGCGAAAACAACCTGAAAGGTGTGGAGGCACGCTTCCCGCTGAATGTAATGACCGTGGTGACCGGTGTCAGCGGTTCGGGCAAGAGTACGCTGGTGCGCGACATCTTCTACCGCGCCCTGAAACGCGAGTTGGACGAATGCAGCGAACGCCCGGGCGAGTTCACTTCCATTGGAGGAGACTTGCAGAACCTGCGCAATGTAGAGTTTGTTGACCAGAATCCTATCGGGAAGTCATCGAGAAGTAACCCCGTGACCTACATCAAGGCCTACGATGAAATCCGTAAACTATGGGCGGACCAACCACTTGCCAAGCAGATGGGATACAGTGCCGGATACTTCAGCTTCAACAGCGAAGGCGGCCGTTGCGAAGAATGCAAGGGTGAAGGTACCATCACTGTGGAAATGCAATTCATGGCAGACCTTGTACTGGAATGCGAATCCTGCCACGGCAAACGCTTCAAGGCAGACACGCTGGAAGTGAAGTTCCACGACATGAATATCTACGACGTATTGGAGATGACCGTAAACCAAGCCATCGAATTCTTTACGCAACACGGACAGAAAAAGATTGTGAAGAAGCTGCAACCCTTGCAGGATGTAGGTTTGGGATATATCAAACTGGGGCAAGCCTCCTCCACCCTCTCCGGTGGAGAGAACCAGCGCGTGAAACTCGCCTTCTACCTCAGCCAGGAGAAAGCGGACCCGACCATGTTCATCTTCGATGAACCGACCACCGGACTACACTTCCATGACATCAAGAAACTGCTCGAAGCCTTCGATGCCCTGATACGCCGCGGGCACAGCATTGTCATCATCGAACATAATCTGGATGTGGTGAAGTGTGCGGACCATGTGATAGACCTGGGGCCCGAAGGAGGGGACAAAGGAGGAAACATCGTAGCTACCGGTACACCGGAGGAAGTGGCGAAGTGTGCGGCAAGTTATACGGGACAATTCTTGCAAGAGAAATTACCCCCTCGCTTCCTTAAATAGAACACAGAGGCACGGAGACACAGAGATATTAAATTCAAGGAAAAAGAATAAAACTCTATGCCTCCGTGTCTTTGTGCTTAATCTTACCGGGTGCTACTACTCCAATTTAAAAGTAACCGGAAAAGTAAATTCCACCTTCACGGCTTTACCCTGCTGCATCCCCGGTTTCCATTGTGGCATCAATTCTACAATCCGTAATGCTTCCTCATCCAGGGCAGGATACCTGCTGCGCATAATAACGGGGTCCGTCACACGACCATTCTCGTCAATCACCACGCTGACAGCAACTCTTCCTTGAATGCCATTCTTACGGACTTCTTCCGGATAACGGATATTCTTTTGAATAAAATCCATTAAGGCTTTCATACCTCCCGGAAACTCGGGCATCACTTCCACTACTTTATAGACCGGTTCTTCCATTGGCTCTTCCGTTATCAATTGTGGGCTCCCGCCCTTCCCTGCATCCGAAATATAAGGGGGAAGAGATGTCTTTTCCGCCGTTCTCCATTCTTCCTCATTGTCCGTCAGTCTGAACTCAGCCATCATCAAGACAGGTTTCCTCCTGATGGTTATCTCATAAAAGTAACGGTAGCGTCCCGGCTTGTTGGGATGCACATCCGGATAAAGGGAGGCTTTCATAACCCTTTCCTCCCCATCCCGCAGCACATAGGCGATGTCCCAAAAGGCAGCGTTTATCGGCAATTCCCGCCAGGTACCTTTTTCGTCTTCGAACGTCAGGTAGTAATGCTCGCCGCAGGTCAAATCTCCGCCGCTGTGATTGCTGAGGATGAATGTCGCATGGAGAGCTTTCGTTGAAAAGACCGGATATTCGGGACGGATATGGATGCCACGAATATGATTCCTGCTTACTCTCTCGTTGATGACGGGGACTTCTACACCATGAAAACAGAAAACGGGGGAGTCCATTATCTTCTCCCGGAACTCTTTCTGCCGCTCGGGAGTATTCACCATCAAATCTAGATCGATGCAATGCAACCCCACCCCATATCCGGTCACATTCCTCTGAATGTGTGTATATGGTGTATTATTCAATCTTTTTCTCAGTTCTTCGTGAATGGCAAGCAATTGTCTTTGCAAGTAGTCACCATCATCCGCAATCCCTATCTTGAGGCTATCGCTCACTGTTTTTTTTCCCACCCCTTGGTCTATCCTTACTGTATCTATGGAATCTTCAGACATTTCCATGCGTTCCGTCTTATTCATTCGGCAAGATGACAAGCAGCAAAGCAATAAGGTAATACAAACTCTATTCATGGCATTTTGCTTTTAGGATTCATACTTCGAGTATAAATATAAGGATTTTTGCTATAATGTTCAAAACCAGCCTCTACTTTCATTAACATATAAAAAGTTTCACGTTATCCAGGCAACCAACAAATATCCACTTTTATAGTGGAATATTGGAGATATACATTACCTTTGCACAATGAAAACAATCTAAAAACAATGGAAATACACTTTGATAAGGAATACTTGCAACAACTATATGAGGAAGGAAAAACAAAGGATAAGAAATATCGCTTTCAGCCTCAAATGGTGAAACGATATCAGTTGCGCATAAAGACCTTGGAATACGTTCAAAATATCGAAGAGCTTTACGCCATTCGGTCGTTTCATTACGAAGTATTGAAAGGAGATAAAGCAGGTATTTCTTCCATTAGAGTAAATGACCAATACCGCATAGAATTCACAGTAAAGCAGAGTACATCTGAAACCGTAGTGACAATATGTAATATCCTGGAATTATCGAACCACTATAAATGATTATGAATATGGGAAATTATAAATGCCAACGCCCTATACATCCGGGTGAATTACTCAAAGAAGAGGTGGAAAATAGAAAATTACCCCAAACTAAGCTTGCTGCACAAACCGGCATCTCATATAAGGTACTAAACGACATCTTGAACTGTCGACGTCCCCTCACAACATCTACAGCATTGCTCTTTGAAGCAGCCTTGGGAATCAGTGCCAGCTTGCTGATGCGAATGCAGCTAGACTATAACATGCAATTGGCTGAAAGTGACCAAACACTCATGGAGCGCTTGAAACAAGTTAGAAAATATGCAGCATTGCTCTAAGCAAAACGTTACTGCAAAACCACTGCATATCTTTTGCAGTACTGCTGCAAACATTTATGCAGTGCCACTGCAACACATTTACAGCGGCACTGCAAAAAAACTTGCAGTAGCAGGAAAATAAGATTAGAAATAGAATCCGAAACCTACCTTCAGACCGAATTTAGAACGGTCGCTATTGACGTTCCAGTAAGCTGCAGGTTCGATGGTCACCGTGCGGGTCAGGAAGAACGCATAACCGGCTTCCAGACCGAAAGAGAACTTGGTATCATCCAAATCATGTCCCCAATCCCAACGGTCCACATTGACATCGGCACCCAGATACACGCCAATCTTGTCGAAATAATAACGTCCACCTACACCCAGCGTATAGACATCGAGGTCAGACCCTCCGGTATTCCAAGCAGCCCCAGCATGCACCAGCAAGGCGATGTTGTCGAGCAGGAAAGCACCTCCCTTGGCTTCAAGGCCAAAACTTGTCTTGTCGGTTCCCGTGTCATGAGAAAATTCCAAACCGGTGATGGACGGGTTCAAAATCCACTTACCTTTTTCAAACTGTGCCTGAGCTGCCACTGTGACAACAAGCAAGCAAACGAATAATGCCAGTTTTTTCATCTTGTTCTGTTTTTTGAGTAAATAATCAATGTTGTTTATTGTCTTCTTCGAATCGCTTGCGTTGCAGCGCCTCCTTCTTGCGAAGCACCAGCCACAGCACAAATACAATGAGGTACGAAGCAGCTACGGTGACATACTTCTCAGTATCGCTGATTTCCGTATTGCGGGGAAGGAAATAAGCGGCAGTAGCAGAAACGTAAATAAGCAGGGCCAACGTGAGCCCGGTAGATTTCTTGATTTTCTTCATTACCAAAGTTTTTTAGTCGTCTTAAAATACCAAATATTAAACCAAATAGCAGCCAGCACAACAGCTATCAAGGCTACGCCCAGCGCATAATTCGGACCGAGCCCGAAACCTTCGGGAGCAATGCAGATGTAAGTGGTACACACAGCCGTCATGAATAATGCCGGGAAATAGGTGACGTAATAATAACGTCCTTTCTTCTCGCGTACCAGATAGACCGTAATGGCCCACAACGTAAAGACGGACAGAGTCTGATTGGCCCAGGCAAAATAACGCCAAATCATGTCAAATCCATCCTTGTCCCGCAGGCTGTAAAGCAACAAGCTAATGGCTACCAGGAACATCGGGATGCATATATATAAACGGCGACGCATGGATTTTTGTTCCATTCCCAAGAAATCCGCCACAATGAGGCGCGCTGAACGGAAAGCCGTGTCGCCACTGGTAATAGGCGCGGCAATAACACCCAGAATGGCCAATACGCCACCTACGGCACCCAGCCAGTCTTTTGTAATGGCGTCTACAATGATAGAGGCATTCGTCTCCCCCATCCCGTTCTCGTGGAAGAAATAAGTGGCGGCGGCAGCCCATATCAGAGCTACAATGCCTTCGGTTATCATTGCCCCATAGAAAACGGGGCGTCCGTGGCGCTCGCTTGTCATGCAACGTGCCATCAGCGGACTCTGCGTGGCATGGAAGCCACTGATGGCACCGCAGGCAATGCTGACGAACATGATGGGGAAGATGGGCAATGCAACCGCATCGGGATGCGTGTTCTGCAATCCGTCCCATATCTCCGGCAATGCAGGATGGTTGACGTAAAGCATTACCAGAATACCGACCGCCATGAACAGCAGGGCAACGGCGAACAGTGGGTATATCTTACCGATAATCTTATCTACCGGCAGCAAAGTGGCAAAGATATAATAAGCGAAAACAACAATAATCCAGAAGGTGGTATCCAAGCTGTCGGGGGTCAACTTGGCAAGCAGTCCGGCCGGCCCTGCCACAAAGACAGCTCCCACCAATATCATCAGGATGACGGTAAAGCCGCGCATCAACTGCTTGGTGGTCAGCCCCAGATAGCGTCCGATGATTTCCGGCAGGCTTTCCCCGTCATGCCGCAAGGAGAGCATACCGGCAAGATAGTCGTGCACTGCACCGACAAAGATACTGCCAAGTACAATCCACAGATAGGATGCCGTACCGAACTTAGCTCCCATGATGGCACCGAAGATAGGTCCCAACCCGGCAATATTGAGAAACTGTATCATAAAGATTTTCCAAGTAGGCAGTGGAATGTAATCCACACCATCGGCTTTGGTAAGGGCGGGTGTTTTGCGGTCATCGGGACCAAAGACGCGTTCTATGAAGCGTCCGTAGATAAAATAGCCGGCTATCAACGCCAGCAGGCAAAGCGTAAATGTAATCATGGCGTGTTAATATCTTTAATGTATGCAAATGTAACAGTTTCCAAGTAAACAGCACAAAATAATCGGGTGTTTTGCTTATCTTCGCCGAGAAATATGACAGAAATAAAGAAGAAAAGAGAAAAATGAAACGAATTATTTCCATTTTACTATATATGGCCGTCTTGCTGCCACTGGCTGCGCAACCGCCCAAGCATGAAGTGCGTGCCGCCTGGATAACTGCCGTCTATGGCCTGGACTGGCCGCAGACACGCACCACTTCGCCCGAAGGCATCCGCAAGCAACAGGCCGAACTGATTGAAATATTGGACAGACTGAAAGCCGCCAATTTCAACACAGTACTGTTCCAGACCCGTACACGGGGAGATGTCCTCTACAAATCAGCCATCGAGCCCTACAACTCCATACTGACCGGAAAGGTGGGCGGCGACCCCGGCTACGATCCGCTGGCTTTTGCCATAGCCGAATGCCACAAGCGCGGTATGGAGTGCCATGCCTGGATGGTGACCATCCCTCTGGGCAACCGCAAGCATGTAGCCGCCCTCGGTAAAGAGTCCGTCACCAAAAAGAAACGCGCCATCTGCGTACCCTACAAACGCGAATACTTCCTGAATCCCGGACATCCGCAAACCAAAGAGTACCTGATGAGCCTTGTCCGCGAAGTGGTGGAACGCTACGATGTAGACGGGATACACTTCGACTACCTGCGCTATCCGGAAAACGCCCCCCGTTTTCCCGACAGCTACGACTACCGCAAATACAGCAAAGGACGCAGCCTTGCCCAATGGCGCAGAGACAACCTGACGGAAATAGTACGCTATATATATAAAGGTGTAAAAGCCATGAAACCCTGGGTAAAGGTCAGCACCTGCCCGGTAGGAAAATACAAAGACACTTCCCGCTACCCCTCCCGTGGCTGGAATGCCTTCCACACCGTCTATCAAGACGTGCAGGGTTGGCTGGGCGAGGGCATCCAGGACCAGATTTATCCGATGCTCTATTTCCGTGGCAATCATTTCTATCCCTTTGCCCTCGACTGGCAGGAACAAAGTAACGGACGCCAAATCATTCCCGGTCTGGGCATCTACTTCCTCGACCCCAGCGAAGGGAACTGGACGCTGGACGAGATTGAACGGCAGATGCACTTTATCCGCGCCCACGGTCTGGCGGGCGAGGCACACTACCGCGTGAAGTATCTGATGGACAATACGCAAGGGCTTTATGAGGCGCTGGAAGAAGACTTCTATACCGCCCCGGCCCTGCAACCCGCCATGCCGTGGATAGACAATGTAGCTCCTACACCTCCCTCCGGACTCACGGTGGAAACACCGGAAAACGGCTATTGGAAACTAAGCTGGCAACCCGCCACGGACAATGACAAGCGGAATGCTCCGATGTATGTAATCTACGGTTCGGACACCTATCCCGTAGATACCTCCAATCCGGAGAATATCCTGGCACAACGAGTACAAGGTACGGAATATACCTATGCCCCCATCCGCCCGTGGACTGCCCGAAAATATTTTGCCGTGACAGCCATAGACCGTTGCGGAAACGAAAGCGAAGCTATTCAGCAGCAGTGACACAGACAAAAGCCCGGTAACGGCTCTTCGGAGTGACCGGTACCAGAGGCAGATAGCCGGAAACAACCCTGCCGTCCTTCACCACCAGCGGATAGCTTTGCAT
>OGEC01000221.1_pt1 | contig 49770 bp, 38 predicted proteins | sample 1570551 | NCBI WGS metagenome assembly OGEC01 (sample SAMEA2582127, study PRJEB24529) | metagenome | biome: Human gut stool | place: China | collected 2011 | reverse complement strand
ATACCTTAGGGAATAAATGCGTCGGATTTTAAACAAATTTTGAACACCCTACCTTTCAGGGCGTGTGGGGACATGATGATGTTCTAATGCCTGGGGCGTGTGGGGACATGATGATGTTCTGATGCCTGGGGCGTGTGGGGACATGATGATGATCTGATGCCTGGGGCGTGTGGGGACATGATGGTGTTCTGATGCCTGGGGCGTGTGGGGCTTACTTGCGAAACTTGAATGTATACTTTTGCACGCAAGCGTATGCAGCAGATTATTCAAGTGGTTCAGTCAGCTTATTCAAGTGGCTCAATCAGCTTACTCAAGTGGCTCAATCAGACTACTCAAGTGACTCAATCAGCGAGTACAGCCGTCTGCATAACCCGATGCAGCCGTCTGCGTAACCCAACGCAGTCGAATCCTTAACCCGACGCAGCCACATCAGTTGGTAAACGGAAGTGCATCGTTTGTTGACCTCATTTGAGTGCTCAATGACTACCAGGGCAAATAAGCCTTTCTTTCTGGAGGAGGGTGAAAAAGTGAAGCATCACCTGCCCGAACACATCACCTTTACCCTGCACGACCGTCGCACTTCTGGCGAAACTGCGGAGGGTGCAGAAGTGAGCAGCGAACTGAGAGGACAGCGGAGCAAACTGAAACTCCGGCTGCAATGCAATTATGATGTGAGCGAGAAGAAGGCGACAGCGCGCCGTCATATCATGGGATGGATTAAGCGTTGCGAGCCCCTCTGGAGCGAGCTGCAGCGTTTAGGCTACCAGGAGCATAGCCAGTATTTCCCTCCCCGCCAGGTATTCACCATCTTCGAATACCTGGGCGAGCCGGGGGCATAAAGGAAGGGGGGGGGTGTCATAAGTCCTTATGACACACCCTCTCTGCCCTTTACCTTTGCTTTACCCTTCGGCCAGCGATTTTCAATTTCCTTCGGCCGGTGACCGTTGGTTCAGGGCGTATTGGGTAATTTCAACCGTACAGGTCGATATTTTTTCGCTATTCCGAAACACAACGAACAGACATTGCTATAGAACGGCTATTTGTATTCTTCTTCCGCACTCCATTTGATTTTGATATCGTGAGATTATATACCTTTCCTGCTTCAAACTTAAGATTCTTTATTTTTTCAGAAGCATCAATCGGGTTACCACCATAATCCCACATCTGGAGTCCCGTAATCTTTTCCGGCAAGATAAATACAGTAACAGAATTCTCATTCAACAGTTCTTCGTCTACTTTGTATCCATTGCCTTCAAATTTATGAAAGGTAGCATAATTATGCGTGTTAAAATCATCAATTTCCCAAACAGGGACTCCATCATTATTGTTCATTGGAGAGAAATGGCCAGCTTTGTAACCCGAGACTGTAACTTGTCCGATATCACCCAAAGACGACTTGTCTAAAATAATTTTCACCTTAGCCAAGGCATGCACCATCCAGATCGATACGGTCGGGTCCTTTTCACGATTCCAATCGGTAGCTAAGCCATACAACAGATCTTGTGTCAAATTATTTTCATAAGTCATCATCTTATTTTCTACGTCATAGTGAATAGAGTTGTATGGATTGCATGGATAACTGGCATAAAAATCTAGCAGTCCATATTTAGGCCAGAAACGCTTGGGGGTATAATTCCAGTTCGTACCATCAAATTTTACTTTCTGACCTGTCTTCGGATCGCCTTCCTGATACATAAACTGAACATTCTCAACCGCACCTTGAGAAGATTTATGAAAACCGAAAATCTGAATCTCGTCATTTGGGCCAAATTGCGTTTTATCATCCGAGCGAGTATTGGAAATTTCCTTCCAATCTGATTGCACAGAAAACGCAATAGGCTGACCAGATACAGGAATAACATCCTCAACTTGATTGGTACAGGCTGCACCCATCAAGACAAAGAGAATCATCCATAACTTACTATAACTATAAATATTCCGCTTCATATTCCCGATTATCATTATAAAGGTATTGTTTCATACTTCACCTCATTCCAATCCACGACATCAGTCATTACTTTGAAATTGATAGGATCAAGTGAAAGTTTAAAATGAAAGATATACGCTTTTCCTCCTACACCAAACGGATCTTTTGGAAGAACGTCTAGCAGATTTTTATATACCGTCACATCTTCCTTAAATTTTCCCTGCTCTACCGTATAAGTTATCTTTAGATTAAAGTTTGCGGGCAGATCCTGAGGGATTATAAAGATATAAGAATCTTTGACATCATTTGTTATTATCTTATGTGTATGGTCTAACAGAGGAGGTGCACTTAACTTATATATGGGACCATCTTTTTTTTGTTGTTCTTGGTCTTCATCTTTGCCATCTACTTTGCCATCTTTTGTCCAAGTATAAAACCAACTAAAATTATTATTGTAGGGAACCCAATCTCCCGTTTTAAGATTCAGATAGCCCGCCATAAGAAAGATGCCTTTATTTTCTTCGGCGCCATATAGTTTCACCTCTTTAACTGTTATAACTGCACCCTTTTCCTCTAATTCCTGATTGGCTGTGATATCAAAGCCCAAACGAATCAAAGCATGCTTAAATTGAAATTGCACTTTACTATCAGGAGATGTTGGTGCTGTTTGATCTGGTTGATTGGCCCATACCAAATCTACAGGAGACATGTTAGAAGGAAAATCTATATAAGTATTTGGACTATTAATATCAGCTTTGCCGGCCAGTTCAGAAGGTAGGCTGCCCATTCTTACTTGTGGACTATAAGGCGCAAAGGCATAGAAATCCACATTTCCATTACTTGGCCAAAATCGGATATGGTCATATCCCCAATGATCTTTTCTCCAGGTTACGTGTTCAGTATCCATCAGAGATGAGATTGTCCCATCAATATGGTTGTATCTTGCAAAGACACCAAATCCGGCGTTCCATGCCCCACTTTGGAGAAATTTTATATCGGTTACATCAGAACGGGTTGAAGCATTCCGACCTACATAAGCATCAAAGTTGATTTCAGAAGCTGAAGAAGATGAAGTTTCTTCCACACCTTCGCCGGCACAGCCAGATAATACCAGCTGTGCTATCAAAACATAAAAGGCTAAACGAAGAAACTTCATCTTATGATAATTTATTAAATTCATTATTTTTATTTGATACCATCCCAAAGATTGCCATCGGAACCGATATCGATACCATCTTCTTTTCCCCAATTATCAACACCTTCAGTAAGATCAACATCGAATTCGATTGGAAGACCAATGGTCAAGTTAAGCATATATGCCTTACCCTGCTTAAAATCCTTTTTAATTTGCTTATAAACCGTATTTGTTTGCTCTCCACCACCATTAGCATAGGTTATAGTGTACTGTACGATAACATAAAGTTCATTATCTTGAGAGAAATCCTGTGGAATTACAAACAAATAATTATTAGGATCATTTGATTGAGGATGTTCTGGATCTTTACTTTCTACCTTAATAGATCCTCCAGAGACCCAATTTAAATTCTGCTTATCAGATGATGATGTATCCCAAAGACCTGTTGGTGCATCACCTGTTGGTACATCTTTTACCGTAGACAAATCTATGATACCCTTTGTATAGAAAGCATTCTTTGTTTCATCAGGAGATCCTGCCAATGTAATCTTATTCAATGTAAAAGTTGCAGAAGGATATGTTTCATGTAACTTTATAGTATAACCAAGTCTAGACAAAGCATGAGCAAATTTGAAGCTCACTTTATTATTTTTACTAGTAATCGGTGTTTTTATCTGAGCATGAGCTCTAGCCCACAACAAATCTGTCTGGTTAGCAACATCCTTTTCTACAATAAAATTAATCTTAGTATTTTCAGTTAACTTTGTGTTTTTATCATAAGGAGCATACGCAAAGAAATTAATAGTACCTGGTGTTGTTGGCCAATACTTAACAGGAGTATATGTCCACTTTGAATATTTATAAGTTACCTGCTGATTGTTGAAATCAGAAAAAGAAGCCTGACCCTCCTCAGTAGGGGTATACTTACTAAACACACCAAAACCTTTATCCTCAAGCGTCGTCACCGTCTCCACGCTACCACGTGTACCATTTACAGCAACTGCACTTCTTCCCAAATAGCCATCAAAGCTGATAGCCTCATTCTTAGAAGAATTGTCTGAAAAACTATCCAAGTCATCGCTTGAACAACTTACCAATGTCAACGCTGCCATTGCAGCAATACCCATAACAAATTTCTTATCCATATCTTTTTGGATTTTTAAATTAAACTAATCTATTATTACTCTTTTACTATTTTTATCTGATTCTTATCACTTTTTCTACAGTTCCATATCAATATCCTCAGGTTTACCCCAATCCTTGACCGTGACGTCAAAACCGCCAGAACTTCCTTCCGAAGGCTTCACATCAGGTAAAGGGTTCGGCAACTCAACATCAACATGGAGAGAAGAAAAATAACCTAACTCCGATGAATTTTCATCTTCCTTAAACTTATCTCCTACCGCAAACTGATAATCTACCTGCGTCTTTTTGTCTATCAACAAAGCTGAAAAAGACAGCTTATTGTTTTCTGCATCAGGATGGGCAGTTTCTGGTAGGCCAAAACATTTAAACGATGTCGTCAACGTTCCTAGTGTTGCGTCATTCTTATCTATCGTTTTCGTCCAGGACTCCAGAAGATAAGTCACCTTACTACTCTGAAGCGGCTTTCCCTGTCCCAGCAGAAATCCTTCTGAAATACCAGTTAAGGATCCTCTCGCAGAATACAGGTTTCCTATACCTGGAACTTTCACGTTGACCCGGATATGCGAAAGCACATTCCTTGGCGTTAAAGTAGCCTCAGAAAAGTCTCCAGAAACATCGAATTCATCGAGTTTATCAGAGGCAAGCCACTCGGGCTCAACCCCTATCAGTTCATTATCTCCACGTGAGTACCAGCGCGATGTTGTATGCAGTACCAGAGCTCGCGCCGTCTCGTAAGAGTCCATTCCCTGAAATTCGAGTGTACCAAACTCGGTCGTACTCTGGTTGAATACCAGTACATGATATTTTCCAGGTTCCAAGAAAAAGTCGGCATGTGTTATATCATTAGTCAAGGCAGTATGCGGAGCACCACCTGACCAGGGAAACACCATGACCGTCATACCTGTAGGCACCTCTTTATCAAACAAACGCCAATCTACATTAATCCGCACCAATCTACGGCCATCCTTTGGCGGACAACTGGAATAGTCATCATAAACGCAAGAAGTAAGCGAAATGATAAGGAGCCAACAGTACAAGAATAGTTCTATACATCTTTTACATCTTTTCATGAATGCTTCATCTTTATATTCTTATCTAATTATCATATTCATTTCAAAATTTCTGGGTGCAAAAGTACAACATAAAATTGAATTAGGTCTAAAGCAATGTTTAATAAAAATAAAATGATAAATGAGATAACGTTTTTGTAACAACACAAAAAAAATGCCAGTAGCTACCTGTTTAGTAAGCAATTAAAAAACCTACAATCAAACCAATTGATTGTAGGTTTCATTTCTATCATTTACAGCAATCAGGCAGTAAAAACACTACCGGCTGCACTATTTCATACATTATCGGCTCATTCATACATTATCGGCTCAGCCATGCCTCCGGATTGAGCTTGGCAGTCTCCTTGCGAAGCTGGAACTGGAGGATGTTTTCAGAACCAACACTACCCAAAGCCTGACGGGTACGTACCTTCTGACCCTTATGAACGCTGACAGATTTCAGATTACAGTAAACAGAGATGTAGGCACCATGACGGACCAGCACGTTCCACATGCCACCATAACCGAAGACGGCACTCACCTCACCATCGTAGATGCTGCGAGCCACACAACCCGGCTTGCCCTGGATATTGATACCCTTATTGTCGAGCGTTACACCCTTCAAGCCTTCCACATTATACTGACCGAAATGACTCACCACACGGTAACTGCCGCTGATAGGCATCGGCAATCTGCCACGGTTAGCCTCGAATCCACCGCTCAGCATGCGGTCTACCGAACTCAAGGTAGAAGCCTCCTGTGCCTCCTTCTTGGCAGCGGCAATCTCACGGGTACTGCGTTCCGCATCCATCTTCGCCTTCAACTCGGCAGCCTGTCTTTCAGCCTCCGCCTTTCTTGCAGCCTGTTCGGCAGCAGCCTCACGGGCAGCCTGCTCTGCGGCGGCACGCTTGGCAGCCTCGGCAGCAGCACGCGCCCTAGCCTGCGCTTTTGCCTTCGCCTGAGCAGCAGCCTGGGCAGCAGCCTCCTCCTGAGCCTTTCTTGCTGCCTCGGCAGCCAGTCTTGCTTCTTCAGCCGCCTTTCTGCGGGCAGCTTCGGCAGCAGCCTCACGCGCCTTGGCTTCGGCTATACGACGGGCATTCTCCCTGGCAGCAGCCTCGGCAGCAGCTTTCTTGCGAGCCAGTTCCTCGGCACGTTTCTTGGCGGCAGCAGCGGCAGCGGCCTTCTTCTTAGCCTCGGCAGCAGCACGGGCACGAGCCTTGGCTACTTCCTGAGCAATCAAGCGGTCAATCTGAGCGTTGATTGCCGCATCTTTCTGACGCTGGTCGGCAATGACAGCCTGAATGGTCTTCTGCTGTTTCTGCAGTCCCTGCACCATCTCCTGCTGCTGGGTCTGCTTGCCTTCCAATGCCGTCTTCTCCTGCTTACCCTTATATAATAAGGTGTTCTTATGTCCCTTTACATGCTGCAACTGCTGGTGCTTCTCGTTCACCTGCTTCTGCTTAGCCTTTACAGCCTCGCCCTGCACCTTCTGATAGGAAGAATACTGGCGTATGAAGGAAAGGCGGCGATACATCTGTGTCAGATTCTTGGCACTGAAGATGAACATCAGCTTGTCCTGAACCGTATGATGACGGCTCATATAGCGCATGGAACGGATATACTTGTTCTTGCGGTCCTGCAACTGTTGCTGAAGCGTTTTCAACTGTGCCTGCAGAATGCCGATATTGCCGTCAATATGATGGATATCCTTCTGGATACCGTCAATCTTCTTCTGGCGCTGGTCTATTTCTCCGTTCAGCGCCATCAGGTCTTCAAGACGTTTCTTCACATCTGCCTTATTTCTCTGCAAAGCCTGCTCCTGCTCTCTGATCTTCTTCCGGATAGAAGCGCGCTGTCCCTGCAAACCTCGGATAGAGGCATTGCTATAGGTTGCCGCCTTGCGTTCTGCTCTGGTTGGCGCAGCTGATTTGGATGTCTTTCTGGCCACATGACTTCTGCTGTTCGTCTTTCTGGCAGGAGTAGCAGCCTTCTTTTTCGCAGTTACGGCAGTCTTTCTCACCGGCTTCTTCTGGGCAGTATGTTTCTGCGCAAAAGGTGCGAGCGAGAAGGTGATTGCCATGATGAATAATAAGATTCGCTTCATTTCTTATATTAAAAACCCATGTTCTATAATTTCAAACTCTTGATGAGCATCTACATACTCAATATCTTGCTGAGCACATCTGTTGGAGAAATCTGCTTGTATTTGCTGGAAATCTCTGTCTGAGTGCTCCATTTGCTGTCGGTCTTCACCTGATTCAATTCCAGACTGATCTTAGCCTCCTGCTTTTTCCTGGTAGCAGTAGTGGTCATCGCCAGATTCAGGGTGGCAGGGAACATCTTGACGCCTACACTCTTGAAGTTGCCGTAGTCGACGTGGAGATTGGAGGTGCCGTTCTGCGCACTCTTATAGACTACATCTGCTGCTGTGATACGGCCGGTTGTGCGGTTAGCTGTCCAGGAATAGGTCATGTTGCCGTTCCTGAAACTAACCGGCACAGCATCTCCTGCCACATCCAGTCTGGCATCAAACTTCTTCAGGTCTGATTCCTTCACAGTCCTTTCGCCCGGCAGGAGCAGCTGGTTCCAGAAGAGAGCCTGCAGAGAATAGAAGGAGATGCCCTGCTTCTTGAGGAAATCTACCTGGGTATAATCTGCCTTGATATATTCCTTGTGCAGACGGTCGATGATAAGTACATGGTCGGGAGTAAACTCCAGACGGCCCACCTCTGTACCCAAGATAGGAATAAAGAGCTGGATGCGGATGATTTCATCCTTACGCATGCTCAGTTTGCCCGGCACAGTAATGTCCTTATCACCAGCCTGGAGAGTAAACGACATGTTGCCTACAATATTCTTGGTATACACCTGATTGTCTGAAACCTTCTGTACGAAAGCCAACTTCTTGAGCGTCTCACTCTGACGAGAGACAGACCCCTTGGTGGCATTCTCTTTCTGATGACTGGCTGATGAGGAGCCAGAGCCCTGTACATTCTTGCTGGTTCCGCAAGAACCGAGGAGCAGGATGCTGCAGGCTGCGGCAAGCAGCATCATTTTATTCTTCTTCATTGTATATTTCATCTTTCCTGATTTTTCTACTTTCCGTTTATTTCTTCTTACCTTTTCTAACTGACTTCTTCGTAGCAGCAGGTTTCTGCTTTGGCGCATTACGCTTCTTCAGTTCTTCTCCGGTAATATATTGTCTGTTCTTAATCTTCCATGCCAGCACCTCAGTCTGGTTTTCGCCGGTATAGGCTTTCTTCCAGAAATCTACGGATTCATCGGCCATACCATTCATATAATAGATATCTCCGGCATGTTCAATAACCGTACTGTTATCTGCGGTGGAATCGCGGTTTTTGAGTGCCTGGTCTATATAGGTCTTGGCATCAGCATAGCGTTCTTCCATAAAGAGAATCCAAGCATAGGTATCCAGATAAGTACCGTTGTTCGGCTCCGCCTTGATGGTCTTGTAGCTCATCGCCTCAGCCTTATGCAGGTCAACGCCCTTCTCGCTCAGATAGTAGGCATAGTTGTTCAGCGCCATCACGTTGTCATCTTTCCATTGCAGACAGGAGTCGTAAGCCGCAAAGGCTTCCTGCTCTTCACCTTTCTTATGAAGGATATCGCCGGTTACGGCATAGAGGTCAGAAACCAGGTCAGCCGGCGACTGTGCATTCACCTGCGCCAATCCGAGACGGAACTCACGGAGCGCCTCGTCTTCCTTATCTTTCTGATAATATGCCATTCCACCGAAGTAATAGAACACCATTTCTTCGGGATTATACTCCTGAGCCGCCTTACATTGCTGGGAAACCAGGTCATATTTCTTCTCATTCCAGAGCATCTGTACGAGTTGCATTCTGGCATTCACGTTATCCGGAGCTATGGTAAGCACCTTTTCGAAGGCACGGCAAACAGAGTCGGCAGGCATCTTCTTCAAACTCATATAAGCAGCTTTCATCTCTGCCACATCGGCTGACGGATGAGCCACGTTGAGCGCCTTGTCGAACAGCGCAATCACCTTGGTAGAATCGCCACCTTCGCTCTCGTTCTTCTGAATGAAAGAGCGGTACATCATCACCTTGGTCTCCAGATCCGATTTCGGACTCATCAATATCTTATCGAGCATCTGCCCGGCAAGCTGCTCCTGATGGGTGGCATTATAATAGTCGTAAAGCGACATCTGGGCATAGGAGTTGTCAGGCTCTTCCTTCAGTACATCGGTAAAGCACTTGTAAGCTTCCTTCTGGCGGTCGTGCTGTACGAGCCAGTTGCCCAGCATTGTCTTGTACTGCATATCCAGCGGATGCTGGTCTACCAGCGACTTCAGTTCCTGATAGGCAGCCTTCTTGTCGTTCATCAGTTCATAAACTCTCATTTTAGAGAGGGTGAACTGTTCGCTTTCACCTTCTTCCACCTCAAGACGCGAAATGGTTTTGAGTACTGATTTATAATCCTTATTCTGGGAATAAAGCTGAACCAGGATGCGGAGGGCATCGGTATTATCGTGGTTTTTGGCATACAGATTCTCATAGGCATCGATAGCAAGATCGTATTTCTGGCTACCTATATAATATCTGCCCAACTGCTCTGCATAGGTCTGGTTTTCCGGATTCAGTTCTATTGCCTTCTGCATATAGGCAAGTGCCAGGGAATCCTGCTTGAGCTGAGAATAGAAAAGCGACTCATAGAAATAGGTTTCAGCCGCCTTCGGGTCAATCTTCCGGGCATGCTCAAAGAGGTCGAAAGCTGCCGAATAATTGCCGGCAGCCTGCTGGCGCGCTCCCTCCAGGAAGAAATAGTTGTAGCGCTGGCGGTCGTTCGGAGAGAGATGGTCCACCTGAACCGCCGGCTTCTGAACCGGCTGCACCTTCTTCTTACGGGCAAGAGACGGCATGGCTACCGAACCCAGCAAGACCAGCCCCATTGCCCAACTGATATTTCTAAGATTCATCTTCACGATTCTAATCCTTTCTATTCTATCTTTAATAATCTGTTATTTTACACCCGTATGACCGTATCCGCCGGCTCCGCGTTCGGTTTCATCGAGCTCATTAACCTCGATGAAATCGCATTGTTCGTGCTTAGCCAGCACCATCTGGGCTATACGCTCGCCATCATTGATAACGAAATCCTCTGTAGAGAAATTGATGAGCAGAACCATGATTTCGCCGCGATAATCGGCATCGATGGTTCCCGGCGTATTCAATACGGTAATGCCATGCTTCAAAGCCAGACCGCTGCGAGGACGGATCTGCGCTTCATAACCTGCAGGCAAAGCCATATAAAGACCGGTTGGCACCAGTCGTCGCTCCATAGGATGAAGCACGATTGCCTCATCGATGTTTGCACGCAAATCCATGCCGGCACTCTGAGGTGTGGCAAACGCAGGTAGAGGCTGATGCCCCTTGTTGATAATCTGTACTTTTATCATGACTTCTTCTTTTTTATCTGTGTCTGAGTTTAATAATCTGCAAAAATAAGCAATTTTGATGGAATAAATGAATTTTTGAGGATAAAAACATGTAATTTATCATATTTTATTTTGATTTGTGCTTACTTTAGTGTATTTTTGCGCTACAGAATCAAGTAATACAATAATATGGAATGGAAACAACTGATATCCAACAAGCGTTTCGGACAGGAGCATAAGCATGCCGAGCGCCATGATGATCGCTCTGAATTCAAGCGCGATTACGACCGTCTTATCTTTTCATCGGCATTCCGCCGCCTGCAGAACAAGACGCAGGTTTTCCCTTTGCCGGGCAGCATCTTCGTTCACAACCGCCTCACCCACAGTCTGGAGGTGGCAAGTGTGGGCATGTCGATAGGTAACGACATTTCCCGACGTGTCATCCGGAAGCGGCCTGAACTGAAGGATACGCTCGTCGAGGAGATAGGTACCATCGTAAGTGCAGCCTGTCTGGCACATGATTTGGGCAATCCGCCTTTCGGTCATTCCGGCGAGAAAGCCATCCAGACTTTCTTCTCTGAAGGACCGGGTCAGAAGATAAAATCAATGGTTTCATCGGAGTTTTGGGATGATATTACGCATTTCGAAGGTAACGCAAATGCCTTCAGAATCCTGACCCACCGATTCAAGGGACGCCGTCAGGGTGGTTTCGTGATGACCTATTCCATGCTTGCTTCCATCGTGAAATACCCGTTTGCAAGCTGTCTTGCCGGGAATCACGGCAAATTCGGTTTCTTTGCTTCAGAAGCGGAATCTTACAGGAAAATTGCCGATGAATTGGGCATTTTTTGCAAATCTGCACCGGGTGAGCCTCTCAAATACGCCCGCCATCCACTTGTATATATGGTAGAAGCTGCCGACGATATCTGCTACGAAATCATGGACATCGAAGACTCCCATAAGCTCAAGATTCTTTCCTTTGCCGAGACCGAGCACTTGCTGCTGAGTTTCTTCGATGAAGATATCCAGCAGAAGATACGCCAGCGCATCATCGATGAAGAACTGACTGACGAAAACGAGAAAGTGGTTTACATGAGAGCCAGCGTCATCGGCAAACTGGAGAACGAATGTGTGGCAGCCTTCCTGGCGCACGAGGAGGAAATCCTTGCCGGAACTTTCGAGGGCAGTCTCATCGACCATATTTCCGAGCGCCAGAAAAAGGCATACAAGGAATGTGAGAAGATCTCCTATTCTAAGATTTACCAAAGCAAGCCGGTACTCGACATCGAACTTTCGGGTTATCAAATCATGGCAACTCTGATGGAGGTATTCGTCGAGGCAGCCGTCAACCCATCGCGCTTCTACTCCAAGCAGCTCCTGCGCCGGGTAAGCAGCCAGTATGATATAGAGAACGAGAATCTGGAGGAGCGCATCATGGCGGTAATTGATTATATCAGCGGCATGACCGACATCTATGCGCTCGACATCTATCAGAAAATCAACGGAATCAGTCTGCCTATTGTATAAGGGAAGCGCCCTCTTTTTAGCTTACTGAACTTTCGCAAGTCCGCTAGGCGGTAGGGAGATACACAGGTTACGGTTTCATGGCATGAAATATTTTGTTTCATACCACGAAACTGTTTGTTTCAAGCGGAGAAACACTTTGTTTCATCCTGTGAAACAAACCGAAACGTCTCAATCCAACTTCCGCCCCATCGGCAAGAAGTTTTGGTTTACTCGTAAACAAATCCAGTTACTTCTGCATAATGATTAGCAGAAAAACGTGATAGATAACCCCAAATCGTGAGGGATAGCGTGATGGATTTCGTAAACATTTCGTCAATCTATCACGCTTAACGAAAGAGACAACAACCTCATTATCAAACAATTAAAGTTTCAAAAAAGGGGAAACGTGAGGGATGTGAGGGATAAAACAGATCTTAAACTAAAAAATAGCACGGACAATTTGATTTGTCCGTGTTATTTTTCTTTTTATTTTAAAAACACCCCGTATAACGGCATGTTGGTGATATATCTTTACACTTTTAGACACATGAAAATGCCAGAACAATACACTTTTCGACACATGAAAATGCCAGAACAATACACTTTTCGACACATGAAACCATGCTATCGTTACACTTTCTGACACATAAAACCAAAATTCCGCTGCCTTTTCCGAGGTTCATTAAGACTATTTAACCCAAGTTGTTTTGTCCCATACGCCCTGGGCTAGGAGCTTCTGCCCTTTCAGGGCGTGTGGGGACATGATGGTGTTCTGAAGCCTTGGGCGTGTGGGGACATGATGGTGTTCTGATGCCTTGGACATGTGGGGACATGATGGTGTTCTGATGCCTGGGGCGTGTGAAGCTTACATGCGAAACTTGAATTAGATATTTTTTTCCTTATAAATCAAATTATTGGCTCCGCTCGTAATCTTGAGAGCCTCAGGATGTTCCTTAATAAAACTGTTGATGTGGCGAACTCGCTTCTCTTCGAGAATCTCATCGATGGCGATAAGGATACCGGTCTCCTCTACATCACCAAAGCCATAGTTGATGGCAGTACCGAAAAGCTTCATCGTAGGACTCAGACTCATGTAGGCATTAACAAGAGGAGGGATATTATAACCCAACTTGCGAACCTCACGGTTCAGGATGCGATAGTCTGCCTTGAAGTCATCTTCTGTAAAGATGGCTGCCAAATCACTCTCCGGAGTATCCAATTTCAGCGGTTTCATCGGGATTACAAGGTTCTCCTTGTCATCAAAATGCTTCTTGAGGAAATAGAGAATCATGTCGCGGCCACGACGGATGTAAGACGGATACATCGTCATCTTGCCGAAGAAATATTTTACTTCCGGATAGAGAACCGTCAAAGCGCCCAAACCATCCCAGAGATTGTCGAGAGCAAAGATGCTCTTGGTGTTGGTACGCACATTCTGATATTCGAGCGAAACGAAGGAACGGCCCAACTCTACGGTATAAGGCATATACTCCTTGAGGAACTTGTCGGAGAAATGGAACATGTGGCTGGTTGCCAGCTTAGGCTGTCCCTTCTCATCGAGCAGCCAGTCCTTACCCAGGAGATAACGGTAACCGCCAATAATCTCATCGGCTTCAGGGTTCCAGACAATCAGCTGCTTGTAACAGTTGTCACCAAAGTCGAACTCATCAAGATCCATAGATTTGCCCGTTCCGCCTCCCGCTTCGCGGAAAGCGATTTCACGAAGTCGACCAATCTCTTTCAGCACATTAGGCGAATCATTTGCCGTAACGATGTAAATCTCGTTATGGCTCTTATTGGTCATTCTCAGTTGTTTGTCGGGTGTAAGCTCGCTCTTCAGGAGCTCACGGTCAATCGGTTGGATGATTTCTTCTTCCATATTACTCTTCTTATATGCTATGATTCTACGATTTCGTTAATATAAAACAATGTTCCCGGGTTTTGCAAACCATTAAAGTTCATAAACCCTGTCTTCAACATACTGCGCCCACTCTGTAGCCGACTTGCTCTTATCAAAAGTCTGCCAAGGAATCGGTTTGCCGATAGAGATGCGGAAATGCTTGCCCACATTCCTGTACATCTCGTCAACCAGGAACAGCATGGCGAGATTGAACGGCAGATACTTGTCGCTAAATCGGGCGATGCGGTAGAAACGCTCAGAGTTGCGCCCTCCGAAATGGATAGGCACCACATCGCGCTGATATTCTACACTCTTAGAGATAAACGTCTTCTTCCAAGGCAGGTCGTGAATAGTTCCATCCTTGCGCTTGCGGCTGTTCAAGCCTGCCGGAAACATCAGCATGTGGTTATCACTCTTGAAGCCCGCCTCCACCATACGTGGGAAATCGCGACTTTGGCGACCCGTCTTGTTGATGCCGATACTTACAGGTTTCAAACCCGGCAAGTTGAGCAGAAGATCATTCACCAGATAGCGGAACTTGCCATCATAGTGCTTGCCGATGATGGAACCGAGACATACGCCGTCCTGTCCGCCCAGAGGATGATTGGAAACAAAGGTATAGAGTTTGCCGTCGTTCTTGTCAGGCAGGTTTTCCAAGCCTACGATTTCAACATCCATCTTCAGATAGCGCACACATTCGGTGAGCCATTCAGTACCCGAAAGGCCACGGCTCTCCCACAAGAACCTGTTCACCTCGTCCTCGTGAATAATCTTCTTGAGCCAGGAAACCAGGAAGCGCGGTACGAATTTCACCTTGCTTCCCATCTTGCTCTTAAGAATCTTATCTATGTCTATCGTTTTCTCTATTGATTCACTCATGTTTGCTAAAACTTATATAAGTTAGTGCAAAAGTAACTCAACTTTTTCAAATACGTGCCATTTTTTCCAAAAAAATAGCAAAAAAGCGAAAATTTATTAGTTTTTTAAAACTATCACGACAAATCGAGCCCATTTTGCACGTATTTTTGCAAAAACATCACACTTGATGAGAACAAAAAGGCGATGCCCGAAACTGGAAGGTGAAGTTGACCAAAAACAACTTTTTCATTAAGTTTTATAAATTTTGTGGGAAAATGTAAGGCTATATGGAGATTTTTATGTACCTTTGAACCCAAATTTATACACTAATAAGTACGCACGCAATATTATAACGCGATAAGACAGCAAAAAGATATATGATAAAGACAGCAGAAACATATCACGTACCGGTGCTCCTCAAGGAGAGCGTTGACGGGTTGAACATACAGCCAGGAGGCATCTATGTAGACGTAACCTTCGGTGGTGGCGGACACTCCAGAGAGATTCTGTCGCGCCTGACGGAGGGAGCGCACCTGTACAGTTTCGACCAGGACGCCGATGCAGAGCGCAACGTGGTGGCAAACGAGAACTTCACCTTCGTATGCTCCAACTTCAGATTCCTGAAAAACTGGATGCGCTACTACGGGGTAGACGGACTCGACGGACTGTTAGCCGACCTGGGCGTATCGAGCCACCACTTCGATGACGAGACCCGCGGTTTCTCCTTCCGTTTCGACTCCCCACTCGACATGCGCATGAACAAGCGTGCTGGCAAGACTGCTGCCGACATCGTAAACGAATATGACGAAGGTGCCCTTGCCGACATCTTCTACCTATACGGTGAGCTGAAGAACTCGCGCCGCATCGCCTCGGCACTCGTCAAGGCAAGAGCCGAGAAGCCCATCCTCACCACCAAAGACTTCATGGCAGCCGTAGAGCCCCTCTTCAAGCGGGAACGCGAGAAGAAAGACATGGCAAAGCTCTTCCAGGCGCTGCGCATAGAAGTGAACCACGAGATGGACGCCCTGAAAGAGATGCTCCGCTCAGCCACGGAACTTCTGAAACCGGGAGGCCGACTCAGCGTCATCACCTATCACTCGCTGGAAGACAGAATCGTAAAGAACATGATGAAAGCGGGCAATGCAGAAGGCAAGATAGAGCAGGACTTCTTCGGAAGAATAGAAACCCCTTTCAAACTCGTGAACAACAAGGTAATCGTTCCCGATGCCGACGAGCAGGAAAGAAACCCTAGGAGCAGAAGCGCCAAACTAAGAATAGCAGAAAAGAAATGATAAACGATAAAGACATAAACATCAGTGAGAAGCCTATAGCCGAAGAAAAGGCACAGGCATCACAGGAACCGCCGAAGCAGAAAACTCCGCAGCAGGAGCCACAGCAGGAGCCACAGCAGGAGGAGGCTCCACAGGCTTCGCTCAAGGAAGTGATTGCCAAGCAAGCCATAGAGGAAGAGGCTTCAGGATCATCGAGCTTTACGCTGCGAAAGATTCTGGGTGGAGACATTCTTACCGCACAAATCATACGCCGGCAGATATGGCTCGTTATCCTCATCGTGTTTTTTGTCATTATCTACATATCCAACCGATACAATATCCAGAACGATATCATCGAGTTGGACAAACTGCAGAAAGAACTGCAAGACACCAAATACAAAGCGCTGTCTACAAGCAGCCAGATAACAGAGAAGAGTCGTGAAAGTAATGTGCTCGACATGCTGAAAAACAACAAAGACAGCGTGCTGCACATCGCTACCCAACCTCCATACATCATAAACGTACCCGAAGAATGAGCAGCAAATTTGATCATAAGAAAGTAATGCCCCGCTACAGCGCCATCGCCATCATCATGACGATTTTCGCCATAGCCGTAGTGGGTAAAGCGCTCTATATCATGACCGCCAAGCATGATTACTGGATGAAGGTGGCAGAACGGCAGAAGAAGGATTCCGTGACCGTAAAGCCAAACCGAGGCAACATCTTGAGCTGCACAGGACAGCTGATGGCAAGTTCGCTGCCGGAGTTTAAGGTTTTCATGGACTTCAAGGCGCTGAAAGATGCAGAAAACGACTCGCTGTGGGATGCCAAGCAAGACTCCATCTGTCTTTGCCTGCACCAGATATTTCCGAATCTGAGCGAGTCTGATTTCAAGAAGCACCTCACCGAAGGTCGCGCCAAGATGAGCCGCCACTGGCCGGTTTATCCGAAGCGTGTAGACTATAACACCTTCACCGAGATAAAGGACATCCCTGTATTCCGCCTGAAACCCTACCAGAGCGGTTTCCACTGGGAAGAATATAATGCCCGAACCAGAACTTACGGTTCGCTGGCAGGCCGTACCATCGGAGCCATGTATGGCGCCAAGGATACCGCCCGCTTCGGTCTGGAGCTGAGTTACGACTCCATCCTGCGAGGCACCAACGGTATCGTGCATCGCCGCAAGGTGCGCAACAAGTTCCTCGACATTACCGATACCCCTCCTATTGACGGAGCCGATATCGTGACCACCATCGATGTGAGCATGCAAGACCTTGCCGAACGCTCACTCATCGACGAGCTGAAGGAAATCAACGCCAATGTGGGTGTAGCCATCGTGATGGATGTACCTACGGGCGACATCAAGGCCATCGTAAACATGGAGAAATGTTTCGACGGCGAATACAGAGAAATTCACAACCATGCCGTGAGCGACCTTCTGGAGCCAGGTTCGGTGTTCAAGCCAGCCTCTATCCTCGTAGCGCTGGACGACGGAGTGGTAGACACGACCTATCACGTAGAAACCGGTGGCGGTATATGGCCGATGTACGGCAGAGAAATGAAAGACCACAACTGGCGAAAAGGCGGATATGGAATGCTGACCCTCGCACAGACCCTGTGGTACAGTTCGAACATCGGTGTGAGCCGCATCATAGACGACCATTACCGCAACAACCCGGAGAAATTCGTAAAGGGTATCTACCGTACCGGTCTGCACGACGACCTGAAGATTCCGCTGGTGGGAGCGACACCAGCCAGAATCCGCATGCCGCACAGAAACAAGAACGGACAATATGACAACTGGGCAAAGACCAGTTTGCCATGGATGAGTATCGGATATGAAACCCAGATACCGCCTATCTCTACCCTCACCTTCTACAACACCATCGCCAACAACGGCAAGATGATGCGACCAAGATTCGTGAGCAAGGTAATGAAGAACGGAGAAACCATCATGGAATTTCCTCCTGAAGTGATGCGCCAGCAGATAGCCAAGGAGAAGAGCATCAAGGAACTGCAAACCATCCTGGAACAGGTGGTAAGCGTGGGACTGGGAAAGAAAGCCGGTTCGCCTAACTTCAAAGTGGCAGGAAAGACCGGTACAGCCCAGATTTCAAAAGGTGCCGGTGGATATAAGAGTGGCGGAACCAGCTATCTCATCAGTTTCGCAGGCTATTTCCCTGCCGATGCGCCACGCTACAGCTGTATCGTCTGCATACAGAAATCCGGTTTGCCTGCTTCGGGCGGTACGATGTGCGGTAAGGTGTTCCATGAGATTTCAGAAGGCATCATGGCGCAGAGTCTGAAAGTTGACGTAAAGGACGCCCGCGACTCAGCATCCGTCTTCGTTCCTGACGTAAAGGCAGGCAATATCCTTGCTGCCAACTATGTGCTCAGCCACCTCGGCATCAAGACCAATGCCAACTGGAGTGGCAGCTATGCCGACGGCAACCCTATCTGGGGCAAGGCAGAGCGCGTGGGTAACCACAGCATCAAGCTCATCAGGGAGAAGCAATACGGCAAGACAATCGTACCCGACGTTACCGGAATGGGAGCCCGAGACGCTATCTACAATATGGAGAGCCGGGGCATCAAGACCCAGATTACAGGTAGAGGAAAGGTAGTAAAGCAGAGTCTGATGCCGGGAACGGTCATCAAGAAAGGTGCCGTGTGCAGCATTGTGCTCGAATAAAACTCAGAAACAGTTATCTGAAACCCTATATATAATAAGGTGTAGATAAAGAAATATATAGAATATAAAACAGAAACAGGATATGAAGTTACAAGAATTACTCAAAAACATCGAGCCGGTTCAGATAATCGGCGATGCTGATGTAGAGGTTACGGGAGTAAACATCGACTCTCGCAAGATTAAGGAAGGTCATCTCTTCGTTGCCATGAAGGGAACGCAGGTTGACGGTCACAAGTTTATTCCAAAGGCATTGGAACTGGGCGCAAAGTCGGTTTTGTGCGAAGACATGCCTGAAGAGAAAGTTGAGGGCGTAACTTACATTCAGGTCGCTTCGACCGAGGATGCTGTCGGCAAGGTAGCAACCCTCTTCTACGGAGACCCTTCAAGAAAGCTCAAACTGGTAGGCGTAACAGGTACCAATGGTAAGACCACCATTGCCACCTTATTATATAATATGTTCCGCAAGTTCGGCCATAAGTGTGGCTTGCTCTCTACCGTCTGCAACTACATTGAGGACGAGGCTATCCCTGCCGACCATACCACTCCAGACCCTATCGAGCTGAACATGCTCCTGGGCAAGATGGTAGAGGCAGGCTGCGAGTATGCCTTCATGGAGTGCTCTTCTCACGCCATCGCACAGAAGCGTATCGGAGGATTGCAGTTTGCCGGAGGCTTGTTCACCAACCTGACCCGCGACCACCTCGATTACCACAAGACATTCGAGAACTACCGTAACGCCAAGAAGGCATTCTTCGACGGACTGCCTAAGACTGCCTTTGCCATTACCAATGCCGACGACAAGAACGGCATGATCATGGTACAGAACACCAAGGCTACCGTGAAAACCTACTCTACCCGCAGCATGGCAGACTTCAGAGCCAGAATCCTGGAGTGTCACTTCGGCGGCATGTATCTGGAGATTGACGGCAGAGAAGTGGGCGTACAGTTCATCGGTAAGTTCAACGTGAGCAACCTGCTCGCCGTATATGGTGCAGCCATTATGCTCGGCAAGAAGCCAGAGGATGTACTCGTAGTGATGAGTACCCTTCACAGCGTAAGCGGAAGACTGGAACCAATCCAGTCGCCAGAAGGTTATACCGCCATTGTTGACTATGCCCATACACCAGATGCACTGGAGAACGTATTGAACGCCATCCACGAAGTGCTCGAAGGCAAGGGCGGAGAAGTCATCACCGTTTGCGGTGCCGGTGGCAACCGTGACAAGGGCAAGCGCCCATTGATGGCACAGGAGGCTGTAAAGCAGAGCGATAAGGTAATCATCACCAGCGACAACCCACGTTTCGAAGAGCCACAGGACATCATCAACGATATGCTTGCCGGACTCAATGTCCAGCAGATGAAGAAGGTAATCAGCATCGTAGACCGCAAGGAAGCCATCCGCACAGCCTGCATGCTGGCAAAGAAGGGCGACGTGATTCTCGTAGCCGGTAAGGGACACGAAGATTACCAGGAGATCAAGGGCGTAAAGCACCACTTTGACGATAAGGAGGTGATTCGCGACATCTTCGGAATTTCACAGAAGTAAAATCAATTAAGAAAAGAAAGAAAAATGTTATACTATCTCTTTAGATTTCTGGAGCAGTGGGGCATCACAGGTTCTCACATGTGGGGCTACATCTCATTCCGTGCCCTGCTTGCGCTGATTTTATCATTGGTAATCTCTGCCTGGTTCGGCGAGAAATTCATCAAGTATCTCAAGAGCAAGCAAATTACAGAGACACAGCGCGATGCCAGCATCGACCCGTTCGGTGTCAAGAAGATTGGCGTTCCTTCTATGGGTGGTGTCATCATCATCCTGGCTATCCTCGTACCGGTACTGTTACTCGGACGTTTGCGCAACATCTATCTGATCCTGATGATCATCACCACCGTATGGCTCGGCTTTCTCGGTGGAATGGACGACTTCATCAAGATATTCAAGCGCGACAAGGAGGGATTGAAGGGCAAATATAAGATTATAGGACAGATTGGCATCGGCCTGATCGTGGGACTGGTACTCTGGTCTTCACCTGATGTAAAGATGAACGAGAACCTCGCCATCGAACAACAGGGACAGGAAACGGTGGTAAAGCATCGTACGGAAGCAAGAAAATCGCTGAAGACCACCATCCCATTCGTCAAGGGACACAACCTCGACTATTCCAGCATCACCAGTTTCTGCGGTAAGTACAAGGTAGCAGCAGGCTGGATTCTCTTCGTCATCATGACCATCTTCGTAGTAACAGCCGTATCAAACGGTGCCAACCTCAACGATGGTATGGACGGAATGTGTGCCGGAAACTCCGCCATCATAGGTGTGGCGCTAGGCATACTTGCATATGTGTCGTCGCACATCGAGTTTGCCGCCTACCTCAATATCATGTATATTCCTGGTTCTGAGGAACTGGTAGTATTCTTCTGTGCTTTCATCGGAGCCCTCATCGGTTTCCTCTGGTACAATGCCTACCCTGCCCAGGTATTCATGGGCGATACGGGTTCGCTGACCATCGGCGGTATCATCGCAGTAGGTGCCATCATCATCCACAAGGAGCTGATGCTGCCTATCCTCTGCGGTATTTTCTTCGTAGAAAGCCTCAGCGTGATGATGCAGGTTTACTATTACAAGATAGGAAAGCGGAGAGGTGTGAAGCAGCGTATCTTCAAGCGCACACCTATCCACGACAACTTCCGCACACAGGACAGTCAGCTGGATCCTGACTGCAAGTATCTGTGGAAGAAACCTCGCAACTGCTTCCATGAATCAAAGATTACCATCCGTTTCTGGATTGTAACCATCATTCTGGCAGCATTGACCATCATCACATTGAAGATCAGATAAAATACAGGCTCTTATCAGCCCGACAAGTATAGAGAATAAGACAATGAGCAAAATTGTAATTTTAGGAGCTGGCGAAAGTGGCGCAGGTGCAGCCGTGCTGGCAAAGAAAGAGGGATTCGAGGTCTTTGTTTCAGACATGTCAAAGATCAAGGATAACTACAAGAAGTTGATGGATGACCACAACATCGAATGGGAAGAAGGTCACCATACAGAAGAAAAGATTTTAGATGCAGATGAAGTCATCAAGAGTCCGGGTATTCCTAAGGAAGCACCTATGATACAGAAACTGATGGCTAAGGGTACACCTATCATCAGCGAAATAGAATTTGCGGGCAGATATACTGACGCCAAGATGATCTGTATCACGGGAAGTAACGGTAAGACAACCACTACCTCGCTGATTTACCACATCATCAAGTCGGCTGGCTATGATGTAGGTCTGGCAGGCAACATCGGAAAGAGTCTGGCCCTTCAGGTGGCTGAAACTCCTCATAAGTACTACGTCATCGAGCTGAGCAGTTTCCAGCTCGACAATATGTATGAGTTCCGTGCCAATGTGGCCATCCTGCTCAACATCACTCCAGACCATCTGGACCGTTATGAGTTTAAGATGCAGAACTATACCGATGCCAAGATGCGCATCACCCAGAACCAGACAGAAGAAGACAGTTTCATCTTCTGGAACGATGATCCTATCGTTACAAAGGAGCTGGCTAAGTACAACCTCAAGTCACATCTCTGCCCATTCTCTGAGTTCAAGGAGGAGGGTTGCGTTGGCTTTATCGAAGACGGCAAATACAAACTCAACTTTCCTTCAGACTTTGAAATGCCACAGGCAGACATGAGTCTACGCGGCAAGCACAACATCTATAACAGTCTGGCTGCAGGTCTGGCATGCAACATCGTAGGCATCGACCACGAGACCCTGCACAAAGGCTTGAGCGACTTCCCTGGTGTAGAGCACCGTCTGGAGAAAGTGGGCAAGTTCCAGGGTGTTTACTATGTGAACGATTCAAAGGCTACCAACGTAGATGCCTGCTGGTATGCGCTGGAGAGTATGACCACCCCTACCATCCTCATCATCGGCGGTAAGGATAAGGGAAATGACTATAACCAGATCAAGGACCTGGTAAAGGAGAAATGTGCAGGTATCGTATATCTCGGAGCCGACAACCAGAAGTTGCACGACAACTTTGACGCACTCGGCATCCCTGTACGCGACACTCACAGCATGAAGGATTGCGTGGCAGCCTGCCAGGAATTGGCAAAGCCGGGCGATACCGTACTCCTCAGTCCATGCTGCGCAAGTTTCGACCTCTTCAAGAACATGGAAGATAGAGGCGAGCAGTTTAAGGCGCTGGCAAGAGCTATCGGAGAATAACAGTTTTCAAAAAATAGAACAGATAGAACTATAAAGAAATGAATAACAAGAGCATTGGTAATATTTTCAAGGGAGACAAGGTGATCTGGATGGTCTTCTTCTTTCTCTGTATGATAAGCATCGTGGAGGTATATTCTGCCTCCAGCTCCTTGTCGTACAAGACAGGAAACTACATGGCACCTGTCATCCGCCACATCTTGCTCTTGGGAGGCGGTCTGTTCACCATGATTTGCATGCTCAAGGTGAAATGCAAGTACTTCAAGATTGTTACCCCCGTCGTGATGGGCATCTCATTACTGTTGCTCGTCCTGGTCTTGGCTACCGGTCAATCTACCAACGGAGCCTCCCGATGGTTCTCTCTGATGGGCATACAGTTCCAGCCTTCTGAGATAGCGAAGGGAACGGTAGTACTGGCTGTTGCTCAGATTCTTAGTGCTATGCAAACAACTCAGGGAGCCAACAGGAAGGCATTCAAGTTCATACTTGTAGCAACCGCTCCTTTTGTAATTCTCATCGGACTGGAAAACTTATCCACAGCCATGCTCCTCAGTATCACAATCTTAGCCATGATGCTCATCGGACGAGTGCCGATGAACCAGATTGGCAAGCTGGTGGGACTGTGCATGATTGTAATCGTCACAGCCTTTGCAGGTATCATGATAGTAGGACAGGACAAGGGCGAAGAGGGCAATAAACCGGAAAATACGCTGACCGAGAAGGTTGAGCAGGAACAGAACAAGCCTAACATGGCAGAAAAGATGTTCCATAGAGCCGACACCTGGAAAGCCCGTATTGACAAGTTTATGAACTCCAAACCTGTAGCCCCACAGGATGTCGATCTCGACAAAGATGCCCAAGTGGCACATGCCAACATCGCCATCGCCTCTTCCAACATCGTAGGCAAAGGACCTGGAAACTCAGTAGAAAGAGACTTCCTCTCACAGGCGTTCTCAGACTTCATCTATGCCATCATCATCGAAGAGATGGGTATATGGGGAGCCGCACTGGTTGCATTCCTCTACATCATCCTCCTGTTCAGAGCTGGCAGAATAGCCAACCGGTGTGAGAACAATTTTCCAGCCTTTCTCTGTATGGGACTCGCCATCATGCTGGTTACTCAGGCACTCTTCAACATGGCAGTAGCAGTAGGTTTGGCTCCTGTTACAGGACAGCCACTACCACTCATCAGTAGAGGTGGTACATCTACCATCATCAACTGTCTGTACATGGGCATCATCCTGAGTATCAGTAGAACAGCCAAGAAGAAAGAGATACCTCAAAATGAGCTCGACGACAGCAAAATGGTGGCTGCCTGACAAGAGTTTTATAAATTAAGGTGAAAAAATGGCAGAAAATGCCGTTAAATCGATATTTTTTTATACCTTTGCGTTATAAACATGAACGGATATGAATAATGAATTAAGAATTATCATAAGCGGAGGCGGCACAGGTGGTCACATCTTCCCTGCCGTATCCATTGCAAATGCCATCAAGGCAAAGCGCCCTGATGCTAAGATTTTGTTTGTAGGTGCACTCGGCAGAATGGAAATGCAGCGTGTACCTGCTGCGGGTTATGAGATCAAGGGCTTGCCTATCTGCGGCTTTGACAGAAAGCATCTGCTCAAGAACATCGCCGTACTCTTCAAGATATGGAAGAGCCAGCACATGGCAAAGAGCATCATCAAAAACTTCAAGCCTATGGCGGCTGTGGGTGTAGGTGGCTATGCTAGCGGTCCGACTCTCAATGTTTGTGCCAGCAAAGGAATACCTTGCCTCATCCAGGAGCAGAATTCATACGCTGGTGTAACCAATAAACTCTTGGCCAAGAAGGCTGAAAAAATCTGTGTGGCTTACGAAGGAATGGAGCGTTTCTTCCCTGCAGACAAGATTATCATGACCGGTAATCCTGTTCGCCAGAATGTATTGGAAACTACCATCACCCAGGAAGAAGCACGCAAGCAGTTCGGTCTCGACCCTGAAAAGAAGACCATCTTGCTCGTAGGTGGCAGCCTTGGCGCAAGAACCATCAACGAGAGTGTGCTCCAGCACCTCGACCTGGTGAAAGAAAGCGGCGTACAGTTTATCTGGCAAACAGGTAAATACTATAATGCTGCCATCATGGAGCAACTGAAAGGTCAGGAGCTGCCAATGCTCAAGGTTACTGATTTCATCAGCGACATGGGTGCAGCTTACAAGGCAGCCGACCTGGTTATCAGCCGCGCTGGTGCCAGCAGTATCAGCGAGTTCTGCCTCATCGGCAAACCGGTCATCCTGGTTCCAAGCCCTAATGTAGCAGAAGACCACCAGACCAAGAACGCCATGGCATTAGTCAACAAAGATGCTGCCATCTACGTAAAGGATGCCGATGCACCAGAGGTATTGCTCAAGAAAGCAGTTGACACGGTAAAAGACGAGGCTAAGCTTGCTTCGCTCTGTGAGAATATCAAGAAATTAGGATTAAAGAACTCTGCCGACGTCATCGCCGACGAAGTAATCAAATTAGCAACAAAGTAATGGAAATAAAAGATATTAAAGCAGTTTATTTTGTAGGAGCGGGCGGCATCGGAATGAGCGCCATCGCCAGATACTTCCTCAGCAAGAAGTTGGTTGTAGCCGGATATGACAAGACTCCATCCAATCTAACTCATGAGTTGGAGAAAGAGGGAATGCTTATCCACTATGAGGAGAATGTTGACCTCATACCAGAAGCCTGCAAGGACGCCAAGACAACATTGGTAGTCTACACACCGGCAATTCCTGCTGAACACAAGGAACTGGTTTTCTTCCATGAGAATGGCTTCACCATCGAGAAACGAGCTCAGGTTCTGGGTACATTAACCCGTACACATAAGGGACTGTGCGTAGCGGGTACACACGGAAAGACATCAACATCTACCATGTGTGCTCACATCATGCACCAAAGCCATATTGACTGTAATGCCTTCCTGGGAGGTATCTCAAAGAACTATGGCACCAACTATATCCTCTCCGACAAGAGCGACTATGTTGTCATTGAAGCAGATGAGTTTGACCGCAGTTTCCACTGGTTGCGCCCATGGATGAGTGTCATCACGGCTACAGACCCAGACCATCTCGACATCTACGGCACCAAGGAGGCTTATCTGGAGAGTTTCCGTCACTATACTGAACTGATCCAACCGGGCGGTGCACTCATCATCCACAAAGGTCTGGAGATGAAGCAACACGTACAAGACGGTGTCAAGATATACGAATACAGCCAGGACGAGGGCGACTTCCACGCTGCGAACATCAAGATAGAGAATGGAGGTATCACCTTTGATTTCATCTCTCCTATCGAGAACGTAACGGGCGTAGAACTCGGACAGCCTGTGCCTATCAACATCACAAATGGTGTGGCAGCAATGGCAATGGCACAGTTGAATGGTTGTACAGCCGATGAACTCCGTAACGGCATGAAGACCTACGGAGGAGTTGACCGCCGTTTCGACTTTAAGATCAAGAATAACAAACTGGTATTCCTGTCTGATTATGCTCATCATCCAAAGGAGATATATCAGAGTGCGAAGAGTATCAGAGAGTTATACAAGGACCGTAAGATAACAGCCATCTTCCAGCCTCACTTGTATACTAGAACCCGCGATTTCTATAAAGATTTCGCCAACAGTTTGAGTCTCTTGGACGAGGTTATCCTCTGCGACATCTATCCAGCTCGCGAGCAGCCTATTCCAGGAGTAACCTCCAAGCTTATCTATGACAATCTGAAACCAGGTGTAGAAAAGAGCATGATTCACAAAGAAGACGTTCTTGACCTGGTAAAGAATCGAGACTTCGATGTTCTAGTTATCTTAGGAGCTGGCGATTTGGACAACTATGTTCCACAAATTACCAAAATACTTGAAGAGAAATAAATGCATATCAATTGGAAGAAAACCATCATCATCGCACTGGATTTAGTACTCGGTACTTATCTGGTATTCGCTTTCACCAGGTTTAACAAACCTGATGAAACGAAGTTGGTATGCACCAAGGTGAACATCAACATTCAAGATGAGATGACGAATGGCTTTCTGAATGCGAAGGAAATCAAGAAACGACTGGAAGCCAGGAAACTCTATCCGCTGGGGGAACCGCTCAAAGAGGTGAACGCCCGCATGATAGAAGAAACCTTGAAGACCAGTCCTTTCGTCAAGACGGCAGAATGTTCAAAGACTCAGGATGGTCTTGTTGACATCTACCTCACCCAACGCATGCCAATCGTCAGAATCAAAAACATCAGCAACGAGGACTATTATATTGATGACCACAATCAGATCATGCCCAACACGAACTATACATGCGACATTATCATCGCAACGGGCTACATCAACAAGTGGTATGCTAAAAAATACATCTCATTACTAAGCAAAGCGCTGATGACGAATGAACTCTGGCGAAACCAGATAGAACAGATCAATGTCCTGCCTGATAGAGGAATAGAACTGGTACCGCGAGTAGGCAACCACATTATATATATAGGTAACCTGCCAGAGACCAACCTCATCGACAAACGAGAGCAAGCCATCAACGATTTCGTCAACAAGAAGATGAATCGATTAGAGAAATTCTATAAGTATGGACTCTCACAAGCTGGCTGGAACAAGTATTCGTATATCAATATCGAATTCGACAACCAGATCATATGTAAAAAGCATCAAAATAGCTAATTAGAAAATAGAAACAGATTAAGATAACATATAAGAACTATGCCAAAGGAATTTATTGTAGCTATCGAACTTGGCTCATCTAAGATGACAGGTATAGCAGGTCAGAAGAATTTGGACGGCAGCATCACCGTACTTGCCACCGTAGAGGAAGATTCATCTTCTTGCATCAGAAAGGGTGTGATCTATAACATTGACAAAACCTGCCAATGCTTGACCAACATCATCAAGAAGTTGAAGAATATACTGAAACAGGATATTACCCAGGTCTATGTAGGCGTGGGCGGTCGCTCTATACGCAGTATCAAGAACGTCATTGTCAAGGATCTCCCAGGTAACACCATCATCTCACAAGAGATGATCAATGAACTGATGGATATCAACCGCAACATGACCTATCCGGACCAGGAAATCCTGGATGCTGCAACTCAGGAATACAAGATAGACAACCAATACCAGATAGACCCTGTAGGAATACAGTGTAACCATCTGGAAGGTATCTTCCTGAATATACTTTGGCGCAAGAACTTCTATAACAATATCAATACCTGTTTTGAAAATGCCAACATTCCTATTGCAGAAATGTACCTGGCTCCTTTAGCTATGGCTGACAGCGTTTTGACAGACTCAGAAAAGCGTGCAGGCTGTATGCTTGTTGACTTGGGTGCCGATACGACAACCGTTTCTGTATATTATAAAGGTATACTTCGTCATCTCTCTGTCATCCCATTGGGCGGCGGCAACGTGACCAAAGACTTAACTTGTCTTCAGATTGAAGAGCCTGATGCTGAAAAGATGAAACTCAAGTATGCCAAGGCTTATACCGATATCAACAATATCGACCCAACCCTGAACTACCCAATCGACAAGGATAGAGTGGTTGAAAGCAAGAAGTTCATCGAAATCGTAGAAGCACGCGTAGAGGAAATCGTAGAAAACGCATGGTTCCAGATTCCTGTGGAATTCTCAGATAAGCTGTTGGGTGGTATCATCCTTACAGGTGGCGGCAGCAACATGCCTGAAATCGATAAGGTTTTCAAGACACATACCCACATCGACAAAGTACGCATTGCCAAGTTTGTTTCTCAAACAGTCAACTCAAAGGATCCTAAGATTACCAATCACGATGGTACAATGAACACCGTATTGGGACTCCTGGCAAAGGGAGACATGAACTGTGCAGGTGACGAAATCGGCACTGATCTCTTCAGCAATTCTGCAGAAAAGCCAGTAGCAGCCGAGCAGCACAAGGCTCCAAGAAACCCTAACGAGACTGCCGGCAAGGGCGTTGTTCTTACTGCGGCAGAAAAAGCGGCTGCTGACGAGGCTGCCCGCAAGCAAAAAGAACTGGAAGAAGCTGAGGCAAGACTTCTGGCAGAAAAAGAAGCCGAAGAAGAAGAAAAGAGACGCAAAGAAAACAGTCTCATCCATAAAATGATGAGAGGTTTCAAGAAGTTTGTGAAAGATACCATTTCTGAAGAAGAATAAGATGCCAAAGACCAGGCTATCAGAAAACAGATTTCACAACAGGTTAAATAAAAAATCAGATAGATAAACCCTATAAAGATTATACGACTATGCTAGATAATGGAAACGCTCCTCATATTCTTGACTTTGGGGAACCTGAAAAAGAAAATAGCATCATCAAGGTGATTGGTGTTGGTGGTGGCGGTGGAAATGCCGTCAACCACATGTACCGCGAAGGTATACACGATGTAACATTCGTACTCTGCAACACAGACAACCAGGCACTTAACGACTCACCTGTGCCTGTACACCTGCAGCTAGGTAAGGAAGGTCTGGGTGCAGGAAACAAACCTGCCAAGGCACGCCAGGCTGCCGAAGAGACTCTTGAAGATATCAAGAACATGCTCAACGATGGAACAAAAATGGCATTCATCACAGCGGGTATGGGTGGCGGTACCGGTACAGGTGCAGCACCTGTCATCGCCAGAGTAAGTAAGGAGTTAGGTATTCTTACCGTTGGTATCGTAACCATCCCATTCCGTTTTGAAGGTCCTAAGAAGATTGACCAGGCATTGGATGGTGTAGAGGAAATGTCGAAGCATGTAGATGCCTTACTGGTAATCAACAATGAACGTCTTCGCCAGATTTATCCAGACCTTGCCGTTCTCGATGCCTTCGGCAAAGCTGACGACACCTTGAGTGTAGCTGCCAAGAGTATCGCTGAAATCATTACCGTACATGGTCTCATCAACCTCGACTTCAATGATGTGAAGACCGTACTGAAAGATGGCGGTGTGGCTATCATGAGTACAGGTTACGGTGAGGGAGAAGGAAGAGTAAAGAAAGCGATAGAAGATGCCTTGAACTCACCACTCCTTAACGATAATGACGTATTCAACTCTAAGAAGATTCTGCTCAGCATCGCATTTGCAAGCGAGAAGAAAGATAATCCTGGCTTGACCATGGACGAGATGAATGATGTCAACGACTTTATGGAGAAATTCGGTGACGACTTCGAGCTGAAATGGGGTCTTGCTATTGACCCTGAATTGGGAAGCCGCGTAAAGGTAACCGTTCTCGCAACAGGTTTCGGACTCGAGGATGTAGAGGGAATGAACCGCCACCTCAAGAAACATACTGAGGAAGAATCTCGCCGTCTCGCTGAAGAAGAGGAGAAACGTGCTGAAAGAGAAGACCGCCGCAAGCGCTATTATGGCAGCGATGGCAATACGACACAGTATAAGCGTCATCCACACATATTCCTGTTCCGCCAGGAAGATTTGGATAACGAGGATGTCATCCTTCAGGTAGAAAACACGCCTACCTATAAGCGTACCCGACAGACTTTGGAAGAGATCCGCAATATTGCTTCTGGCAACACTGAGCCAAAAGAAGACAATAACGATGATGCTTCTTCTGTACAGGGCGTCATCAGTTTTGCCTAAACAGAGAATATAGGCTAGGTTTATTTCAGTTTTACGTCAAGTAAGCGAGGAAACCAAAAATGACTAAGCAAAAAGTTCCTGAAGAACAGCAAAGCTCTTCATTTCCGGGAAACCTGGCAAATGAAGTTTATAATACTCCAATATCACCTCTACACACCTGTTCCGTTCGATACGGGACATTGTGTAGAGGTGCATTGTTTTATAGTCTAAACGGAACAAAGACACAAGCCGCATAGAATCTTCCTTATTTAAGTAATGTACATGCGAAGGAACATGAGCTGCAAAACATCCATCTACCAAATCAAAATAATCGCCAGACATACCGCTCTCAATATTGGGCATAAAACCCAAATGAAAAGAGAGCTGAATCATAAAGACTATATGGAAATTGGCAATAACACCTTTAGCATGGTCTAACCATTCGATACTGTCCTGTATGAAAAGATAGAGCGCACCATTAGCCTGCTCATGACGGGTAGCATATGAAAGCAGTTCTGCCAAGAACATGGAAATGCCAAGTTTGTATGGAGAAAAAGGGATATCAGAGAATGGAATCTGAATCGAAACATCCCTAAGGCGCTGCAGATTTGACTTGGGACGATAATCAAATTCTAAATTCAAGACCATGAGCGGTTGGAAAAGCTGCCGTTTCATCTTCCCCTTAGATGACTTAGGCACACGTACCATAAAGGAGAGTCTTCCCAACTTTTCGGTGAAGAAATCCACGATAAGTTGAGAGTCCCCATACTTGATGGTTTGCAATACGATAGCACTAGTTTTTATCTCCATTTTGCCTAATATTAGTGAAAAACAGGGCAAAAATACAAAAAAATGCGCATTTAGCGAAAATTTTCTATGAAAAATTTGCTAGATTCAAATAAAAGTAGTAACTTTGCACCCGCAAATAAGCAATGGTCCCTTCGTCTATCGGTTAGGACGAGAGATTTTCATTCTCTAAAGAGCAGTTCGACTCTGCTAGGGACTACAAACATTTAAGAAATAAAAAAAATAACATAAAGAAGATGGCAAATCACAAATCATCAATCAAGAGAATCCGTCAGGACAAGAAGAAGGCTTTGCACAACAAGTATTATGCAAAGACTATGCGCAATGCTGTCCGCAAGTTGCGCAACATGTCTGACAAGGAAGAGGCTGCAAAGCTCTATCCTACTGTTCAGAAGCTTTTAGACAAGTTGGCTAAGATCAACGTTATCCACGACAACAAGGCTGCAAACTTGAAGTCTGGTCTTACAAAGCACATCGCTAAGTTGGCCTAACTTATAAGTCAAAGCAAAGAAATAAATAAGGCTGCAATCCTTTATAGGGTCGCAGCCTTATTCTATTTCTATGAACCCGACTACCCATTTCCTGCATCATAAAATCTTCCCATCACAACCGGTTTTATACTACAACATACCCTATAAAAACGCGCAAAACGATTATAAAACAGCTTTTTCAAGACACTTTTGCCGCTAAAGTTCACATTCTACGTTTTTTCTTCACTTTTTGGTGATTTTTCACAAACAAAAGTTCCTGTTTCTCAGCTTTTTTTAGTATCTTTGCACGGAAATAAGACAATACTAAAATGGCAGAAAATCAAAACAACGCAAATAATTACTCTGCGAGTAACATTCAGGTTCTGGAAGGCCTGGAAGCTGTTCGCAAACGTCCGGCGATGTATATTGGTGACATCTCCGAAAAGGGTCTTCATCACTTGGTAAACGAAACTGTAGACAACTCTATTGACGAAGCAATGGCGGGCTACTGTACCGACATCGAAGTTACCATCAACGAAGACAACTCTATCACCGTAGAAGATAATGGTCGTGGTATCCCTGTGGATATGCACGAGAAACTACATAAATCAGCCCTCGAAGTCGTTATGACCGTGCTTCACGCAGGTGGTAAGTTCGACAAGGGTTCTTACAAGGTATCTGGCGGTTTACATGGTGTGGGTGTAAGTTGTGTGAATGCACTTTCTACCCACATGTTGTCACAGGTGTTCCGTGGCGGCAAAATCTACCAGCAGGAATATGAGAAGGGTAAGCCTCTCTATCCGGTTAAGGTGGTAGGTGAAACCAACAAGCGCGGTACACGCCAGCAGTTCTGGCCAGATCCAACCATCTTTACTCACACTGTCTATAAGTGGGACATCATTGCCAACCGTATGCGCGAGTTGGCATTCCTCAATGCAGGTATCAAGATTACCTTGAAAGATTTGCGCCCTGACGAGGAAGGTAAGACCAAGGAGCAGGTTTTCCACGCTAAGGATGGTTTGAAGGAATTCGTCCGTTACGTAGACCGTCACCGCACTCATCTCTTCGATGATGTTATCTATCTGAAGACAGAAAAGCAGAGTATTCCTATCGAGATTGCTGTGATGTACAACACAGATTACTCTGAGAATATCCACTCATACGTCAATAACATCAACACCATTGAGGGTGGTACCCACCTGACTGGTTTCCGTATGGCATTGACCCGCACCTTGAAGGCTTACGCAGAAGCTGACCCAACCATCTCTAAGCAGATTGAGAAGGCAAAGGTAGAGATTGCACCAGAAGACTTCCGCGAGGGTCTTACTGCCGTTATCTCCATCAAGGTAGCTGAACCTCAGTTTGAGGGACAGACCAAGACCAAGCTCGGTAACAGCGAGGTACAAGGTGCCGTTCAGCAGGCTGTAAACGAGGCTTTGTCTGATTACCTGGAAGAACATCCAGACGAGGCAAAGCGAATCTGCGAAAAGGTTGTCCTGGCTGCTACGGCCCGCATAGCTGCCCGCAAGGCACGTGAGAGTGTACAGCGCAAGAACTTCATGACAGGTGGTGGTCTTCCTGGTAAACTTGCCGATTGTTCAATGAAGGATCCTAAAGAATGCGAGATTTTCCTCGTCGAGGGTGATTCCGCCGGTGGTTCTGCCAAGCAGGGTCGCGACCGTTTCCGTCAGGCTATTCTCCCATTGCGTGGTAAAATTCTGAATGTAGAAAAGGTACAGTGGCACAAGGTATTCGAAGCTGAGTCTGTCATGAACATCATCCAAAGTATCGGTGTCCGCTTCGGTGTAGATGGCGAAGACAGCAAGGAGGCTAATACCGACAAGTTGCGTTACGACAAGATTATCATCATGACCGATGCCGACGTCGATGGTTCTCACATCGACACATTGATTATGACACTCTTCTATCGTTTCATGCCAAAGGTTATTGAAGAAGGCCATCTGTATATCGCTACCCCACCACTCTACAAGTGTACTTATCGCAGCAAGGTAAGCGAGTATTGCTATACAGAGCAGCAGCGCCAGGCATTCATCGACAAGTATGGAGATGGAGTAGAAGACAAGAATATCCACACCCAGCGATACAAAGGTTTGGGCGAGATGAACCCAGAACAGCTTTGGGAAACTACTATGGACCCATCTACACGCTTGCTCAAGCAGGTTACTATCGAGAACGCAGCCCAGGCTGATGAGATTTTCTCTATGTTGATGGGTGATGATGTAGAACCACGCCGCGAGTTCATCGAACAGAATGCTACTTACGCCAATATCGACGCTTAAAGTTAACACGAACATATTGGGGGTAGACTCAGCGAGAGTCTTCCCCCTTTTTTGGATAGCCTCATCCAATGAGCATCACCTTCCGACTTCGTTTCTGGGCACCGAATTTAAAAACCAACAATACCATCTTTATGAAGCATATATTTTTTACGATTGCGTTAGCTGCCTCTAGTACGTGGAACTGCCAGGCAACAACAGTAAGTAAAGAGTTGCAACCCAACAAGTTGTGGTACAACAAGCCTGCATACGCCTTCGAAGAGTCACTGCCATTAGGCAATGGCAAACTGGGTGCGCTGGTTTATGGTGGAGCCAATAATGACTCTATCCAGCTCAACGACATCACCCTTTGGACGGGCGTGCCTGTGAATCCCAACGAAGGTGGCGAAGCCTACAAGTGGATTCCGAAAATCAGAGAGGCGCTGTTCAAGGAGGATTACAAGACCGCCGATTCCCTGCAACACTATGTGCAAGGCCATAACTCGGAGTTCTATCAGCCATTGGGCATGATCAATATCAAAGACTGCAACCAGGGCGAGTTTACGGATTATTACCGCGAACTGAGCCTCGACAACTCCCTGGCTACTGTTCATTACAGGCGCAACGGCATCCAATACGCCAAAGAGTATTTTGCTTCTCATCCCGACAAGATGATTGCCATCAAGCTGAGTGCCTCCCAGAAGAGATCCATCAACAGCGACATCTCACTCACTTCCCTCATTCCCCATCAGGTAAAAGCATCCAGAGGACAGCTCACCATGACGGGACATGTTCTCGGCGATGAAGCCAACAGTACGCATTACTGTGCCATGCTTCAGGTGAAGAACACCGACGGAAAAGTGTGGGCAAGCGATTCTGTACTCCATCTGAAGGATGTGAGCGAGGCTATCATCTATCTCGTAAACGAAACAAGTTACAACGGATTCGACAAGCATCCTGTGAAGGAAGGAGCTCCATACATCGAGAACGTAACCGATGAAGCCTGGCACCTTGCCAACTTCACTTACGAAGAATTCAAACAGCGTCACATCGCCGACTACAAGAAACTCTTTGATAGAGTAAGTTTGAACCTGAAAGGAGCCAAGTTTGATGCCACCCGCCCTACCGACAAACAGTTGCTCGCCTACAGCGACAACCACGAGAGCAACCCTTATCTGGAACAGCTTTATTTCCAGTATGGCAGATACCTACTCATCAGCAGCAGTAGAACCAAGGGAGTGCCTGCCAACCTGCAGGGACTCTGGGCACCAGCCCTCCGTTCGCCATGGCGCGGCAACTATACCATCAACATCAACCTGGAAGAAAATTACTGGCCGGCAGAAGTTGCGAACCTCTCAGAACTGGTAGCCCCAGTAGACGGATTGGTAGAGGGTATGGCTGTGACAGGTCGCCACAATGCCCAGCACTTCTATGGTATCGATAAGGGATGGTGCGCTGGACACAACACTGATGCCTGGGCAATGACCAATCCTGTAGGAACCGGAAACGAAAGTCCGCAATGGAGCAACTGGGCTATGGGTGGAGCCTGGCTTGTAGAAACCCTTTGGGATCACTATGACTATACCCGCGATACCGAATATCTTCGCAATACAGCCTATCCGCTGATGAAGGGGGCTGCCGACTTCATGCTTGCGTGGCTCATTCCGAATCCACACAATCCAAACGAGCTGATTACTGCTCCTTGCACATCGCCAGAGGCAGATTACATCAACGATAAGGGCTATCGTGGCAGCAGTTTCTATGGCGGAACCGCCGACCTCGCCATCATCCGCGAGCTCTTCAAGAATACCATCAAGGGAGCAAAAGCCCTGGGCATCGACAACGATTACCAGCAGCAGTTGCAATCAGCCCTCAATCGCCTGCGCCCTTACCACATAGGTAAGCGAGGCAATCTGATGGAGTGGTACCACGATTGGGAAGACCAGGATTGGCATCATCGCCACCAGTCACACCTGCTGGGGCTCTATCCTTTCCATCAGATTTCGGTAAACAAGACTCCGGAACTTGCTGCTGCCGCAACCAAGACCCTGGAAATCAAGGGCGATAATTCCACCGGTTGGAGTACAGGCTGGAGAATCAACCTTTGGGCTCGTCTGCATCGTGCCGACAAAGCTTATCAGATATACCGCAAGCTGCTCACCTACGTAAGCCCTGAAGTCTACAAGGACAGCAAACACCGTAGCGGTGGCACCTACCCTAACCTCTTTGATGCCCATCCACCTTTCCAGATAGATGGCAACTTCGGAGGCACAGCAGGCGTATGCGAGATGCTGATGCAATGCGATGGCGAGACTATGCATCTTCTTCCTGCTCTACCTAAAGAATGGCCTACAGGCGAAATTAAGGGTATCAAAGCACGTGGAAACTACGAGATTAATCTCGTATGGAACAATGGAAAGGTCAGCAAAGCTTCCATCACTAGCAAGAATACCGGAAACCTGACCGTCAAGTATAATGGTAAGTTGAAAACATTTAGTTTCAAGGCTGGCGAAACAAAACTCATAAAATAGACAAATAATCATCTATGAGATATTTTACAATTCTCATCTTTACAACTCTCTGGGTGCTGAATTCCTATGCACAGGAATTCGGTACCCATTGGGTATCATATCCATTCCCCAACGATTCTTCTGAGATATTATTCAGGAAAATCTATCATCTTGATCAAAAGCCTTTAAAGGCTGAGATAAACATGGCAAGTGGAGGAAATACCCGCCTATACATCAACGAAAGAAATGCTACGCCAAGCATTTTCAACGAAGGAGCCAGAGACAGCATCCTTCTGATGCAAACCATAGATATCTCCAGATATCTGAAAAAGGGCGAAAATATTATTGCGGTCTGGTATGCACCAGGAAGAATAAGAAATAAGAGCAAACAACTCTCGTTGGAACTTCATGGCTGGTATACAGACTCTGTTTCTTTTTATCATAAAGCAGACGAAACATGGTGGTGCAAGCCCCTGAAGGGCGGCAGTTACAACGAAAAAGAACACTTTGACAATAGAATATACACTACTGAGTGGAAATCGGCTGAATACCAATCTTCAGGATGGGTTCATCCGACAGGCGCCTTCAAAGATACGGTAAACTATATCTTTGTTGACCAGCTGCCATACCTCACCCAGAACAAACTTCAAATGGTATTAGAACCATACCAGGAGGAATTTGATCATCAAGGATGCCGTATAGACTTCGGACGTCCGTTCCGTGGAACCATCAGGCTCACGATACGCAATGCCAGCAAAGGAACAACACTTCATATTAACGGAAACCAATATGTATGCAGTGGCGAAATGGACGAGCAAGCCTATTACCGCATCCATGCTGAGCATCAAAAAGATTTCGTGATAACTTGGGATAAAGGTTTTAGAAGAAGTAATATCACAAATATAGAAGGATTAGAGATTTCGGAATAAGCTCAACAGCGTTTCGAAATCTCTTTTTTTATAAAACAAAAAAAGACTTCGGAACTATTATCTTCCAAAGTCTCTAACTGAATTTAGTCTTCCAATTCGGCAAGCACTTGCTCTGCCACTTCGCAAAGCTCATCATACCATTCCTTACCGAACTTCTCTACCAGCGGACCCTCCAGGAACTTATAAACCGGAAGGTTCAACTCCTCACCCTTCTTGATGGCATCCTTGCAGATGCGCCACTTGTTATAGTTGATGCCATACACCTCGTTGCCGAAATCCTTGGCACGGATTGGATACAAAGCACAGGAGATAGGCTTCTTGAACTTCGACTTTCCTTCGCGATAAGCACGCTCCAAGGCACAGAGACAACAATTCGGAATCGTATGTCCATCGCCTAAATCTTTCAAGTCCTGATAGCAGGTAAACACACAATCCTTACCATTCACGATGCTCGTCACCAAATCGCCTTCAATATCGGTATAAGCCACGCCCTGCTTATCTATGATAGCCTGGGCAGAAGCCGAGAGATCATCCCAAACCACATCCAGCGCATCCTCAATCTCCATAATCTCATCCAGGGTAACAGGAGCTCCCGCATCGCCTTCGATGCAGCACTCGCCCTTGCAGGCATCAAGGTCGCAACAGAATTTTTCGGTGATAATATCAGGTGAAACCAACACGTTGCCCACCTGCAGAATACGAAGTTCGTCTTTCTTCATAATGTTTTTGAGATGAATAAATTTCTTTGAGTGTATAATAAAAATAATGATAGCTACCCATGAGTGGATAGCTATATATTAATAGGTGTACCTACCATTGGATAGGCGCAATTCCGTTCTGCTGCAGATACGCATTGCAGCGGGAGAAATGATGATTACCAAACCATCCGCCTCTGTTGGCTGATAATGGCGAAGGATGAACGCTTTCCAATATCAGATGCTTGCTTGTATCGATGAGCTTCGCCTTGCTCCGGGCATAACCGCCCCAAAGGATAAACACCAGGTGCTCCTTATCCTTGCTGAGCGCCTTGATGGCAGCATCTGTGAATTCCTCCCAGCCCTTGCGCTGATGACTCGCAGCCTGATGGGCACGAACGGTCAACGTGGCGTTGAGAAGCAGTACTCCCTGTTTTGCCCAGCGGGTCAAATCGCCCGTGGCTGGCATCGGAGTGCCGAGATCCATCTGAATCTCCTTGAATATATTAATCAATGATGGTGGAAAAGTGATTCCATCCGGCACAGAGAAACTCAGTCCCATCGCCTGACCCGGCTCATGGTATGGATCCTGTCCGATAATCACTACCTTTACATCATCAAAAGGACAGAGATTGAAGGCATTGAAAATCAAGCGGCCAGGAGGATAACAGGGCGTACGCAAGTATTCCTCTTTTACGAAGTTTGTGAGGTCAACAAAATACTGCTTGTCGAACTCTTCTCCTATATGCTGTCTCCAACTTTCTTCTATCTTTACGTCCATAATGATTTAAGTTAAAGAAGTCAAGGCTCCAAAAAGCCTTGACTTCCGAAATTATTATTAGTCAATAATCAAGTTCTCACCTGTCATATCAGCTGGCTGCTCCAAGCCCATGATATGGAGGATAGAAGGAGCTACGTCTGCCAAACGGCCATCCTTAACGGTAGCTGAGTTGTTGTCAGTTACGTAGATGAATGGAACTGGGTTCAAAGAGTGAGCGGTGTTTGGTGTACCGTCCTCGTTGATAGCGTGGTCTGCATTACCGTGGTCAGCGATGATGATAGCCTCATAATCGTTAGCCTTAGCAGCCTCGATAACGTCCTTTACGCAGTTGTCAACAGCGTGAACAGCCTTAGCGATAGCGTTGTAGATACCTGTGTGACCTACCATATCACCATTAGCGAAGTTTACAACGATGAAGTCGTACTCCTGTGTGTTGATAGCACCAACCAACTTATCCTTTACCTCGTAAGCGCTCATCTCTGGCTTCAAGTCGTAAGTAGCCACCTTTGGAGAAGGAACCAGGATACGGTCCTCACCCTCGTATGGAGTCTCACGACCACCATTGAAGAAGAATGTTACGTGAGCATACTTCTCTGTCTCTGCAGTGTGGAGCTGCTTCTTGCCCTGTGCGCTCAAGTACTCACCGAGGGTATTCATTACGTTCTCCTTAGGGAAGAGGATGTGAACGCCCTGGAAGCTTGCATCGTATGGAGTCATGCAGTAGTACTGCAAGTCCTTGATGGTGTGCATGCCTTCCTCTGGCATATCCTGCTGAGTCAATACCTGTGTCAACTCCTTGGCACGGTCGTTACGGTAGTTGATGAAGATAACAACATCACCCTCCTGAATAGTACCGTCAACCTTTGAGTTATTGATTGGCTTGATGAACTCGTCTGTTACGTCCTCATCATAGCTCTCCTGCATTGCCTTCACCATATCGTCAGCCTGCTTACCCTTACCCTCAACGAGCAAGTCGTATGCTTCCTTCACACGGTTCCAGCGCTTGTCACGGTCCATAGCATAGAAACGACCTACGATGCTTGCGATGTGTGCACCGTTCTTGTCGCAGCAAGCCTGAACCTCCTCGATGAAGCCCTTACCGCTCTTAGGGTCTGTATCACGGCCATCCATGAAGCAGTGAACGTATGTCTCCTTCAAACCATATTCCTTACCAATCTCAATCAACTTGAAGAGGTGATCCAAAGAAGAGTGAACACCACCGGTAGAAGTCAAGCCCATCAAGTGGAGCTTCTTACCTGTCTTCTGAGCATAGCTGTAAGCGTTGATGATCTCCTGATTCTTCAAGATGTCACCGCTCTCGCAAGCCTTGTTGATCTTAACGAGGTCCTGATATACCACACGACCAGCACCGATGTTGAGGTGACCAACCTCTGAATTACCCATCTGACCGTTAGGAAGACCTACGTCCTCGCCACAAGTCTGGAGAGTAGAATGTGCTGAAACTGCTGTCAAATAATCGAGATAAGGAGTTGGAGTCTTGAAGATAACATCACCCTTATCATGCTTACCGATTCCCCATCCGTCGAGAATCATTAAAAGAGCTTTTTTTGCCATAATTACATAAAATAATTTAAATTCGAATTTCGACTGCAAAGTTACAACAAAATAGGTGAAGGACAAAATAAATTAAGATAAAAAAACTTCCACCTTTCTAAAAAGATGAGAGTTGATTACAAGATCAACAGGTTCGCAGGATATATCCCTTCTTGATGACGGCTTCGATGCTTACCTTTTCATCCAGATTCAATGCACGTCGAAGATAGGTAATCTGCACGTTCAGGGCAAGGGAATTGGAGTATGAGTCATCCCCCCAGACTTCATTCAGTATGAAATCCCGCTCTACAAGCTGGTTCTGGTTCTCGGCAAGAAGCTTCAGAATTTCAGCTTGACGAGATGTGATGACTACTCTGGAATTACCACATAGCAGTTCATTTTGCGCATAGTAGAAAGCAATGGAACCGATAAAAACAGCAGATTCTTCACCTTTGTCGTCTTCTTTCGGTTGCTTCAACTCATAAATCATATTCTTCAGAAACTCATGGCGAATGCCATCAATGCGTTTCTGGAAGACTATGGTCTTAACCAGATAATACAGACATCCTATCAATATGAAAAAGAGAAAGATGCTTCCTATCAATTGCCACATCATGGCTTTGAGCGTTCGAGTAATAGGAATGGGCACCTGAAAAGAAATACCTTGGCGAAACATTGGGTTCGTCTGATACTTTACCGTCACCACACGTGACCATCTGCCTTCGACATCATATTTTGCATTCAGGAAGACAGTCTTGTAATCCAGATGGCGAAAAAAGGATATCTTCCCATATCCCTTATCATCCAGTAATCTTTGATAAGAAGCCAACGAGGGATGCTTACCTATATAAGCCAGATATCTGCTGATGATGAGATAAGCATCATCACCCGTAAGATCAGGATCATTCAAACGGACAAGAAAGCGGTGATTGTTCCAAAAAGAAAGCGTAGTACGGCTACATCCCTTCTTCATATCATATTCAGATTCTATTTTAAGCATAACCGTATCTCTTCTACCTTTCGTAGATGAATTCTCCTGCAACTTTTTTCTATTCTTCAAATCTTGCGCTAACACTTCATCACAATCCTTCTTGAATTGCTCTACCTGCTGGTCTAAGCTATATTGACATTGAAGATGGAGCCAATATGCCTGCGTGCAGAACAACAATACGATTGCTACCCCACATACCATCCACACTATTTTCAGCTTACTGTTACTTTTCATACATTCCTGATCTTTTGAATTTGACGGCAAAGTTACTGAAAAATCCGTAAACAAAGGCAAGAGTAATAAAATAATAATAGGCGAAAAGAAGCAAAAGTAATAACTCAGTAACAGAAATCATCGATTTCATCGGATGAGCTCAGTACCTTTGCATCACAAAAACGAATGAAACAGATAAAATAATGAATAATAGACGAAGATTATGAAAAAGGTATTATTAATAGCATGGCTTGCATTATATGCATGCATGCTCCAAGCTCAAACAGTAAACCTGTTCGATGAATCAAGCATTGGCATGGGAGATTCCATTGATCAGGTAAAGTATCAGGTAGTATATGATGCCGAGTATATTTACGAAAAGAAATATACCAAGACCGACACCATCATTGGGCGCATCGAAGAGAAAATGCTCTTGCAGATTGGCAACAAGTATTCCGCATTCTACAGTTATCCGATATTCCAAAGAGACTCTATCATCTCCGCAAATATGGCAAAAGGAATACCTGTCAATTTCTCCGGTAATGGCGGACAGATTAATTGGAAAGTATATAAGAACTATCCAGAACAGGGCAAGACTGCCTATCTCGATTTCTTTGCTGCTGACAGATATTTGTGCATTGAACCGATGGAACCGATAGACTGGCAACTCACAGACAGTATCGATTCCATCTGCGGTTACGAGTGCCACCAGGCTATTGCCAAGTTTAAGGGTAGAACATGGATTGCATGGTACACGGAAGACATCCCTATTGACAATGGTCCCTGGAAACTGAGCGGACTGCCGGGATTGATACTCAAGGCTCACGACTCCGAGAACGATTATGGATTTACGGCTGTAGGACTCACTACAGACAAAGGCTCCACACCTATCTATTATAAAGGTAAGACATTCGAGCCTATCGACCGCAAATCATTGACCTCCATTTACAAGAAATACTATGCCGACCCTATCGGCTATCTGCTTCAAGATGCCAAGTATGCTGCAATTGTAAAGATCAAGGATGAAAAAGGAAATATCCTGAAGCATTCCAAGCGTGCTGAGCCATACAATCCGATTGAAAGATAATTAGCAGTTTACATTTTTGCCAGACAAGCGTCTTAAAGACATTAGCAAGATAAGTGTCTAAGGTAAAATAGAAAAGAGAGAAAAAGATGAAGAAAATAATAGTTCTTTTCACTATTCTGTTCGTGGCGTGCCATGCGTTTGCCCAAGAGAAGATTAGCGGTTATGTAGAAGATTCATTGACCCATAACCGTCTAGCCAACGTCTCCATCACACTGCTCCGCAATGGCAAACCTTTGAAGTTTACAAGAACAAAGGAGGACGGAACCTTCGTGCTTCCTATCACCGAAAAGCAAGCCAACGACAAACTGCAGGCCACGTTTATGGGGTATAAAAAGACAAAAACATCGATTTCATCGGGAAAAGAAACCATTATCAGTATGGCTTCAACAGCTTTTGTCTTGAAGGAAGTACAAGTAAAAGGCTCTCGTATCACAGGGCGGGATACCATTTCTTTCGATCTCACCCGCTTTGCCAATGAGCGGGACAACAGTCTGAAGGATGTATTGAAAAAGCTGCCAGGCGTGGATATAGAGAAGAATGGCCGTATCAACTACAATGGTAAGCCCATCAACCGATTCACTGTGGAAGGTCTAGACCTGACCGGTGGCAAATATAACCAACTAGAGGAGAACATCAAGGCAAAAGACGTAAAAAAGGCCGAAGTCATCGAGCATGACCAACCTATCAAGGCGCTCCAGAACAAAACCTTTACAGATAATGTAGCGATGAACATCGCCCTGAAAGACAGTGCCCGCGACAAACTGATGCCTACTCTCAAGCCCTACTTACTCGTAGGGCATCCATCCCACGTAGGCGGAAGCATCAATATCATGCAAATTGGCAAGAAGAAACAGATGATGTATGATGCAGAATACGACAGAACAGGTAAAAATCTCGGCTATGCATTTAACCAACTCGCATCTTACAGCAATCGTCTGGCTCCTGCCTCCCTTCCATCATGGATATCAGTACCATCGCTTGACGCTCCTATCGACGAAGAACGCCTGCGCTTCAACACCTCGCAAAAATACTCCATCAACCATATCAAGAAGAACAAGGACGATGCAGAGACTCGCATAGAAGCCAACTATCTTCGTACGGTAACTCGACAAGAGCGAGAGAACATGAGTATCTACGACCTCGGCGGCGAAGCTCCCACAGTTACCACGGAACACAACCACAAGACGATGATCAGCGATGCCTTCAATCTGCAATGGGAGAACAAGGTAAACAAGGCTGAGCATTATGGCAACGAGAGCATCAGCCTCAGCACAGCACAAAGCGACGGTTTGTCAAACATCAACGACACGCTTACCCAACGTGTCCGCATCCCAAAGCTCGACCTCTCGGCAAGTATCTACCGTCTCTTCGTCTTCAAGAAAAGTCAACTCTCTTGGCGTAGCACTGCCGACTATCACCATGGTGTGGCGGACCTCTACGTTAACGACGAGCGCAATCGCATCCGCACCAACCTTTGGCATACTGCCCACGCCTTACAGTGGATGAGGAATCACTTCCACTGGACACAGGAATATAGAATGAGTATCGACCTCAACAACATCTATGCGAAATGTCAGGAAAGAAGCGATGAAATCGGCAAAAACAGTCTTAACATCACAGGGAAGTTCACCCCTTACTGGCAATACAAGACCGAGACATTCCGTATGTCGTTCTCTCCCGATTTCATCTGGGAACGCTTCACCTATCCACAGAAAACTCTACTTACCATATCACCCTACCTTTACTTATATAAGAAATTGGATTTCCGTAGAGAGTTGACTATCTACACAGGATACAGTACAGGAACAGGCAATGCCACCAACTACGCCATGAAGCAATATCGTCAAAGTTATCGTTCTTGGTACACTTCGAGCGACATCATTCCGATAACTCGCTCTCTTTATGGCAAGTTGAGTTACGACTACAAGCGCCCTATCAAGGAAATCTTCTTCAGCGCATCGGTCAATGCCAGCAAAAACTGGATGAACACAGCATCCGACCTACGCATCGTGGATGGCAAATACTATACCTCATTATATAAGCAGGACAGCAAGAGCAACAACCTAGGGGCATCACTCTACATATCGAAGGGCTTCTACGACCTTCATCTGAAGACCCGCCTGGAGGGCAGTTACAACTACAGCAAGGGTGAGCAATACAGCAGCAGCAAAGCCATCAGCTACACCGCCGACAACTATACTGTAAAGCCTAGCATCGACTTCTCGCCGTCCTGGTGCGCCTTTAGCTATGAGGGAGAATTCTCTTTTTACAACTCGAAACGTCAAAAAATGGCGAAGTCATCGTTATTTAATTGGCACCAAAGCGTATCTGCCACCGCTACCATCAGCCATGTGGACCTCTCCTTCTCGCTCGTACATTATCGCAATGAACTGCAAGAGGGCAGCCACCTTAACACCCTCCTTGGCGATGCCTCGGCAGTTTGGAGAATGAAAAAGCTCCGCCTTTCAGCAGAGCTTCGAAACCTATTCAATAAGAAGAATTATATGGAAACCATCTATAGCGGCATCAGTACATTGACCGACTGCTATTATCTTCGCCCTCGCGAACTGATGATTTCCGCCCAGTATTCCTTCTAAACAAGAACTCCCATCTCAGAAAAGAGACGGGAGTTCTTTGCTTTTAAGGATAAGAGACAAGGTTATAAGGGATTTTAACTTTTTTAGTTGATTTTTATTTGGAACATAACATTATTATTTGTATCTTTGCAACTGATAATATCTTGTTATTATCCCCATAATTATGCAAGAAACGAATAATATATTAGCAATATTAGATAACTACCTCCACGACAATCCTGATGAGATTGCAAAGGAGATGGCAAACGACTTCAGAAAACGAAGAATAGAGAAGAATCTGACACGTGAGCAAGTGGCAGACAAGTCAGGCGTTGCCGTCAGCAACATCACCAGATTCGAACAAAAGGGCCTCATCTCCCTCAAAAATCTGATTGGTATCGCCATAGCTTTGGACTACACCTCAGAAATCAAGAACGTCTTCTCGCAACCCAAGTACTCCACCATGGAGGAGTTGCAACAGATAAAAAGAAACGCTAACAAGAAAAAGGCTTACAGACAATGAAACATATAGAATCTTTAGCCGTGAAATATCACCAGGAGAAAGTCGGCACACTGTCATTGAGTGCCGATGGAAAAGTATGCACATTCGAGTATGACAATCAGTGGTTGGCATCTGGCTTTAGTATATCTCCGTTGGAATTGCCACTGAAGCCTGGTCTTTTCATTGCCAAAGCCACCCCTTTCAACGGGAACTTTGGCATCTTCGAAGACAGCCTTCCCGATGGATATGGTAGATACCTATTGCATAAAACCTTGCTAAAAGAGGGCATCAACGACTTTGAGCTATCTGCTCTTGACCGACTGAGCATCGTGGGCAATGGAGGTATGGGCGCATTGACCTACGAACCTATTACTTCTATCCAGACTGGACACGAGATAGAGGACTTTGACCTTTTACAAGCCAAAGCCTTGGAAGTATTGAAGGAGCAACAGGATAATGACGCAGGATTGCTATTATATAATAGTGGTAATAGTGGCGGTTGTCGCCCGAAAGCCATTTTTACAAATGAGGATGGTCATTGGTTGGTCAAGTTTCGCCATACCTACGACCCACAAGATATGGGAAAGCAAGAGTATCATTATAATGAGATAGCCAAGCAATGTGGTATTCAAGTACCAGACTTCAAACTGGTAAACGACAAGTATTTTGCCTGCCGTCGCTTCGACATTTCTCCAACAGGCGAACGCATTCACGTAGCCACAGCTGGAGCCTTGCTCAACGTTTCCCTTTCCAACCCCATTCTCGATTATCTCAACCTTTTGGCGCTTACTGGTTATCTTACTCAGAGCCAAGAGGATGTGGAAGAGATGTTCCGCCGCATGGTTTTTAATTATATAATGGACAACAAGGATGACCACTGCAAGAACTTCTCTTTCTTGGTTCAGAAAGAGAGCGATGGCAAATGGCACTGGCATTTAGCCCCAGCCTACGACCTCACCCATTGCACCGAGGGATATAATGGTGAACACGCAACATCTGTAAATAGAACTGGGCATCCGACCGTAGAGGATATGATTGCCGTTGGCGTAAAGAACAAAATGAAGGAAAAGAGATGCCGCGAAATCTACGAAGAGGTAACCGAACAATGCTAGAATAAAAGCGAACTATCTGCGTGCGCTGTGTGGTCTATTCCTTAAACGGAATTACAATAAAAACGCCTCTATCTCTTTTTCTAGGATAGAGGCGTTTCTGTTTAATCTATTTCATTTTGCACAAACTACGAACTATTTCTGCTTCAGATAGTTCAACTGAACATTAGGAGCGCAAGCATTGCTTGTTTTCTCGGTGTATTCTGCCACCTTCAATGTGGCAGTTCCCTTGATGTTCTCTACGTCACTACCTACCTTAAAGAGATAGTTACCTGCATCTACCTTCCACTGGCTGTTAGCCTCATCGAAGCTGGCAAGATCGCGCTTTTCGAGGGTCATCTTCAAAGTCTGGCTCTCACCTGGATTCAGCAACTTGGTCTTGCCGAAGGTCTTGAGTTCCTTGGCTGGCTTTTCATAAGCGCCCTTTGGAGCGGTGACATAAACCTCAGCAACTTCCTTGCCGGCAACCTTACCGGTATTCTTGATAGTTACGCTAACCTCGATATTGTTGCCTTTAGCCTTGACTGATGGCTTGCCAAACTCGAAGGTAGTATAGCTCAAGCCATAACCGAAAGGATAAGCCACATTCTTCTTGAAGGTATCAAAGTAGCGATAACCTACGTAGATATCCTCCTCGTGGTTGCTATAATCGTAACCCTTGATATTACCCTTGCTCCAATCCAGCAGATTCTTGTAGGTGTACATATCGTAATCCTTGGCAAAGTTGGCAGTAGAAGGATGATCGGTAGCAGCGATAGGCCAGGTCATGGTCAACTTACCCGATGGATTCACCTTACCGGTCAGGATATCAGCAACAGAGTTGCCGCCCTCGATACCTGGCTGCCAAGCTACGAGAATAGCATCCACACGGTCTCTCCAACTGGCAGTCTCCATCACAGAACCAGAGTTGATGATGACAATCACCTTCTTGCCCTTGGCATGGAAAGCATCAGATACACGGAAAATCATATCCTGCTCTATCTGACTGAGGTTGAACTCACCATTGATCTGGCGATCCATTCCCTCACCTGCCTGACGGCCGATGGTGATGATGGCAGCGTCTGCCTTTGGCTCCTCGCCAGCTACACAGCGCTCAGTAATCTCGATTTCATCGAGTTTTGGCTGCCCCTGATCCAGGAACCACATCATCGGATTCTTGTCTGCCTTCAACTTAGCCTTGGCATACTTCACATAATTCTGATAGATTTCCGTAAGCTGAGGAGTAGTTGCCACACCGATATTCTTCAAACCGGTAACCATATCTACAGAATAGCCTACATTAACGGCTCCACTACCAAGACCACCCGACATGAAATCGTAAGAGTTGACACCGAAGAGCGCCACGGTCTTCAAGCCCTGGATAGGAAGAGCGGCATCATTCTTCAGGAGCACCATACCCTCGGTAGAACTCTGACGGGTGATGGCAGCATGAGCCTTCAAGTCTGGCTCACCACTATATTTATATCCCTTGAATCGAGGAGTCTTCACGATATATTCGAGCATACGGCGAACATTGCGGTCCACATCCTTGATATCCAGCTTGCCATTCTTTACTGCATCAACAATATCCTGCACCTGAGCTGGATAACCCGGCATCATCAGGTCGTTGCCTGCCTCAACTTCCTGTTCCAGCGGAAGGTCGGCACGCTTACCAATCCAGTCGGTCTCCACGATTCCCTTATATCCCCAGTCGTTGCGGAGAATATCAGTAAGGAGGCCCTTGTTGCCCTGGGCATAAACACCGTTAATCTTATTATAGGCAGACATGATAGTCCAAGGATTGCTCTTGCGAACCATCATCTCGAAACCCTTCAGATACAACTCACGGAGAGCACGCTGGCTCAATCGCTCATCCACCTTGGTACGGTCAGTTTCCTGAGAGTTCACGGCAAAGTGCTTGGCACTTACACCCACGCCCTGACTCTGCACACCCTGTACAAAGGCGGTTCCGATAAGACCCGTTACGATTGGGTCTTCAGAATAATACTCAAAGTTACGGCCACAGAGCGGATTGCGATGCAGGTTCATACCCGGTCCGAGCACGACATCACATCCATACTCCAGGGTTTCGTTACCGATAGCCTCACCCACCTTGCGCACCAGGTCGGTGTTCCAGGTAGAAGCCAGACAGGTTCCAATAGGGAAACCGGTGGCAAAGTAGCTACGGCTGTCACCTTCGCGATGAGCATCGATATGAACACCGGCAGGGCCATCACACTGTACGGTAGTAGGAATGCCGAGACGAGGAATGGCTACAGTAGTACCCGCAGCGCCCGGCACGAACTTCTTCTGATGTCCGAGCATAGCACCACTACCCACGAATCCATCGTTACCACCGCCCACTAAGAGTTGGGCTTTCTCTTCCAAGGTCATCGCCTTGATTACTTCTTCGATGTTATTGGCATTCAGTTTTGGTGCTGATTGCGCCATCATTGTAGTTGCCATCGCTCCAGCCGCAACGGTAAGAGCCAATTTCTTGTAGTTCATCATTTTGTCGTTTATTTCGTTAGTTATTACTTTTCTGTTCTTTTAGTCGTTTCGTCAGTTCCATGCAGTCCCTGAGAATACTGCATTTCT
>OGEC01000211.1_pt1 | contig 51413 bp, 39 predicted proteins | sample 1570551 | NCBI WGS metagenome assembly OGEC01 (sample SAMEA2582127, study PRJEB24529) | metagenome | biome: Human gut stool | place: China | collected 2011 | reverse complement strand
CGTCGAAATCGCTGGTGGTTTTCTGGTTCTCTTTTGACATCAAAAGAGAACAATTCCACTTAACGTAAAAGCGCTCTGCCCCGCGCACAGGCGCGCAACGATACTGTCCTTACTTCCCCACGCAGAATCTCTCAAACACCTCATTGATGACCGCCTCCGAGGCGTTCTCCCCTGTCAGCTCGCAAAGTGCATCCAGCGCGTCGTCCACGCAGACCGACACAGCGTCCAGCCCGAGCCCCTGCGCGGCGTTCAGCGCTCCGGCTACGGCATCCCGAGCGCGGGTGGCAGCGGAAAGCTGCCGCTGTCCCGAGAGGCTGGCGGCGTGGGGGTCGATTTGGTTGGTCCCCAGCAGGCGGGCTACCGCCGCCGCGATGACCTTCCGCGCCCCCTCTTCCTGACAGCAGACCGGCAGCACCATCGCAAAATAGGGTGCGATGAGCTCTGCGTCGAACCGGGTGGGCTTGTCCTCTTTATTGACCAGCGCGATGGCCGGACGACCCGCGCAGCGCTGAGCCAGCTCCAGGTCCTCCCGGGTCGGGCGCTCCGAGCCGTCGAAGACGGCGAGGATAAGCCCCGCCTCGTCCAGCTTCTTCCAGCTGCGGCGGATGCCTTCGGCTTCGATCTCGTCCTCCGTCTGACGCAGACCGGCGGTATCGAAGAGATTCAGCCGGACGTCGCCCAGCTGAACGGCCTGCTCCACCACGTCGCGGGTGGTTCCGGCCACCGGCGTGACGATGGCCCGGTCGAATCCGGCCAGCAGGTTGAGCAGGGTGGATTTGCCCGCATTGGGCTTGCCCACGATGGCACAGTCCACGCCCTCGCGGAGGACAGCGCCCGCATCGTAGCTCTGGATGAGGGCGTCCAGCTCCTGCTCTACCCTGCCTAAAGCGTCGCAGAGATGGCTCTGGCTCAGTTCCGGGACATCTTCCTCAGGGAAATCCACCCAGGCGGCCAGATGGGCCTGCAAGGCCGTCAGAGCGTCTTTCTGGGCCGCTGTCTTCCGGGCCAGCGCACCGTTCAGGGAGGCATTTGCCAGCGCGGCCCCCTGTCGGCCATCGGCGGAGATGATGTCCATGACGGCTTCGGCCTGGGTCAGACTGAGCTTGCCGTTCAGGAAAGCGCGGCGGGTGTACTCGCCGGGAGCGGCGGGCGACGCGCCCGCCGCAATGCAGGCTTCCACCAGCCGCCGGGCGACTGCACTGCCGCCGTGGCAGGAAAGCTCCACCACATCCTCGCCGGTGTAGCTGTGGGGCGCGCGGAAAAACAGCGCCACGCCCTCATCGAAAGCCTCTTCCCTCTCCACGAACGCACCGAACATGGCCGTATAGCCTTTGGCGTCCGCGACCTTTTTGGCCGGGTTTGCCGGACGGAACACCTTCGCCGCCACTTCATAGCTTTCCGGGCCGGACAGCCGCACGATGGCGATGCCGCCCGCACCCGGAGCGGTAGCAATGGCCGCAATGGTCGAATACTGCATCTTCTCCCCTCCTTATGCGCAGATGAATACAGTATATTCTACCACGAACCGCCAAAAAAAGAAATATGCTGCGCAAAAAAGCGGCACACCGCCGGAGAGTCTGCATTGATCCTTCACTTTATTGCGCAAAAAAAGAGTGTGCAGCCCCAGAAAGACTGCACACCCCGCTGCGTGTGAAAGAAAAATCAGAATGCGGCAATATCGGCCGTAGTGATGGCCTTGCCGGGCAGGGTGCGGCTGTCGGCGTTCTCCGACAGAGCCAGCTTGCCCTCGCGCAGCAGCTTGACGGCCTTCTCGTGGTCAGCCGCGTTCCAGTTGTTGCCCACGAGCTTCCAGTTGTTGTCCACGTGCGGCTCGATGGTGCCGCCCTTGACGGTGCGGATGTACTCGCCCAGCAGTTCGCGGATGCCGCCCACATCGCCGCGCACGTCGATCTCCAGCAGCTTGGGCAGCTCGTCGCCCTCCTTGAAGATGTCGGCATAAGCCAGCAGCTGGGTGGTGGCACGGTAGTTGTTGACGGCCACCACGAAGCTGTCATCGTCCTCCACCGGACGGCCATCCATCCAGGTCAGGTTCTGGATGCGGTTGCCGGGCTGCTTGGAGATGTCGAGGTCATACTTGACGCCTGCAAAGGCATCGTACAGGTAGTAGCGGACGGAAGAGTCGAATGCGATGGTCACATCGCCCGGCTCCCAGGTCTTGAAGAAGGCAGCAGACCACTCCATGAACTGACGCAGCTGCCAGCCGTTCATCTGCAGCTTGTACAGGGTGTTCTGGTAGGTGTAGATGCTTGCCATGTCGCACTTGCGGATGGTACCCTCGCGCATCTGGGAGGTCATGGAGGTCAGAGCCGTTGCGGACACCCGAGCGTCGGTGTAGTACATCTGTACCTCGTTGATGAAGTCCAGCAGAGCGGTATCCTGCACCATGGGCTGGGGCAGGCAGTCGATCTCGTTTTCGGGGGCCAGATCACCGCCGACCAGCTGGCCGATGGGGGTCACGGCGTCGTCCTTAGCGCGCTGGTCGTACTCTGCCAGCAGAGCGGTCAGCTCGGGGTCGGGAGCGTAGTCCTTGATGATCAGGTTCTCAGAGGTGCGGTCCTTCACCTTCCACTTGCCGTTCAGGCCGCGCTCGAGATAGACGTGGATGTCGGAGACGGTGGCACCGGCATTCTTGTTCTCGACCACCAGCACACCGTTGATCATCTTGTTGGGGATGCTCTTGTGGCCGTGAGCGGCGACGATGACGTCGAACTCGGGGCAGGCATTTGCCAGGTCGGTGACGCCGGAGCCATAGACGCCGTACTCATTGTCAATATCCATATGCATAACGCCGATGATGACATCCACATCGTTCTTGATCTTATCAATGATCTTGCGGCTCTCGTCCACCGGGTTGGTGACAGTCCAGCCCTCGAGGTTCTTGGCGTCCCAGCGGGTGATGTTGGGAGTGACCATACCGATGACGCCGATCTTGACGCCGCCCTTTTTGATGATGGTGTAGCCGTCCGCCAGAGGCTTGCCTTCGGGGCTGTAGACGTTGCCGGTCAGCACCTTGGCCTTCTGCTGGGAGAGCACCTTTTCCAGCGTGGCCATGCCATAGTTGTACTCATGGTTGCCGGTGACGTAGACATCGTAGCCGATGGCGTTCTGAGCAGCGATCATGGGGTGGACATCGTCGTTCAGGAACAGCTCAGCGGAGTTTGCCTGAATCGTGTCGCCTGCATCCACGACCAGCGTGGTCTTGGTGCGGTTCTCCTTGATGGCAGTTGCCTGCTGGGCCACGCTGCCGGAGGCGTCGGCCTTGTTGGCGGCGTAATCCCAGGGGTCAAACTTACCGTGGGTATCGCTGGTGGCAAGGATCTGCAGGTCCATGCTCCACAGATCTTTGATGCCGGCAGCGGAAGCAGCCGGGACCAGACCGCCCATTGCGGCGGCGGTAGCCGATGCACCGGCCACGCGCAGGAAATTACGGCGGGAAATCTTATTCTGTTCCATAATAATTCCTCTCTTTTTGCTTGGTATACACTCCGAAGCATTTGTAGCTCTAGTATAAGGCTTGCCGATATTGTTTTACAATGTGCAAATAGGAGAAAAATTTCTTCCGGAATTGGACATATTCTCCAATTTTCCGATAAGAACGACTTTTCTTCCTAAATTATTCTTTCAGATTTGCTTTTCTTCGTAAACCATCTTCATGCAAAAGATATGTAAATTTATAGTGTGCCTCGTACAAAAAAAGACCCTCCCCCTGCACGGCTTCCGCCATGCGGGAGAGGGTCTTATCCTTCAGCTTTTACAGCTCGATCTTGCCGAAGCTCAGATCCGCGAAGTCATCCACACGCTCGGTGCGCTTGGGTGCCACAGGGGCAGCATTCTCGGCGTCGCGCGGGGTGTAGGTGCGCTCAGGCACATTGGAGCGGCAGCCGCCCCGGCCGCCATTGCCATTGCGCGGGCCGCGGCCATTCCGGTCACCACGGCGCTCGCCGCCGCGATGATAGCCGCCGCTGCGGCCATTGCCGTTGCGGTCACGGCCGCCGCGGGGTCCGCGGGGACGTGCATTTGCGCTCTCAGCCACAGCGTTGGGGTCGGTGGAGTAGATGACCACACGGCGGTCACGGCCCTCGCCCTTGCTCTCGCTGCGGACGCCCTCCATCTTGCCGATGGCAGAGTGGATGATGCGGCGCTCGTAGGGGTTCATGGGCTCCATGGCAAAGCTGCGGCCGGTGCGGCGCACCTTGACACCGATGCGCTGTGCCAGTGTGGTCAGGTCGCTCTCGCGCTTGTCGCGGTAGCCGGCCACGTCGAGGCCCAGCTTGATGTAGTCGCCCTCGAGGCGGTTTGCCACGAGGCTTGCCAGATAGGACAGGCTCTCCATCGTCTCGCCGCGGCGGCCGATGAGGGCGCCCATCTTCTCGCCGTCCAGACGGATGATGGTAGCCTCACCCTTCTGCACAGCGCTGAACTTGACGTCCTGTACGCCCATCTTCTCGATGACATCCTTCAGGTAGTCCACAGCGGCCTTGACCTTGGCGTTCTCCTCGATGTTGATGGGGACTTCCACCTCTTCGCCCTCGGCGGCGGGAGCTGCAGGCTCTTCCACAGCAGCGGGAGCTTCAGGGGCAGTCTCTTCGACGACAGGCTCAGCCGCCACAGGAGCAGCCTTCTCCTCCACAACGGGAGCGGGCTCCTCAACGGGGGCAGCGGGAGCCGCCGCAGGCTCGTCCGGCAGCTCGACGCTGACCCGGACCTTGGCGGGAGTGAGCTTCAGGCCCAGAAAACCGGTCTTCTGGGGCATTTCCAGCACTTCGTAGCTGACGTTGATGTCGTCCTTTTCCACGCCCAGCAGAGCGCAGGCGTTGGTGCGTGCTTCATCGACCGTCTTGCCGGTCGCTTCCTGCGTACGGATCATAACCGTCAATCCTCCTTTTTGTTCTGCAGCTCGCTCAGCGGGACAGTGCGCTCGTCCTTGTAGCGCTCAGCATCCTGCTGGCGGGCATACTCGAGGCGGCGCTTGTTCATCTCGCTGGCGGAGATGTTCTTTTCCACGACCTCACCGGTCTTCTCGTCCTGGACCTTGATGGTGGTGCTCTTCACACCGCGCTTCTCTTCCTTCCTGCGGGAAGCGATCTCGGCCTTGACCTGCTCCTTCATCTTCTCGGGGTCATAGATCTTGCGCATGACCTGGGTCTGGACGGTCATCACGATGTTGGAAATGACGTAGTACAGAGAGAATGCGCAGGGAACGGTAAAGCAGAAGAAGACGTACATCAGAGGCATCATATACATGGTCAGCTTCATGCTGCCCTGCATCTCCTGGCCGGAGGCCTTCATGCTGATGTGGGTGGAGATGAACATGGTGACGACAGCCAGGATGGGGAAGATCAGCAGGGGCAGGTTGTCCGCTGCCAGGCTGTACTGCGGCACACGGGTCAGGTCGATGCCGAAGAAGTCCATGTGCTGGCCGAACTCCGTGATGGTGTTCAGCTGGTCTGGGGTGAACACAGAGGTGACGGTGGACTCACCGGCCAGCACCTGTGCGATGATATTGGTGTCGCGGGTCACCTGAGTGAAGCTGATGCCCAGAGCGGTCATGGCATCGCCTGCGGCGGTGATGGCCTCGGCGCCGATGTGGAAGATGCGCTGCAGCGGGCGGTACACGACCTCGATGACGCCGAACATGACGAGGAAGTTGACCAGCATGGGCATACAGCCGGCGGTGGGCTTATAGCCAAACTCCTGCTGCAGCTTCATCAGCTCTTCCTGCTGCTTTTCGGGCTTGTCCTTGTACTTTTTCTGGATGTCGGCGATCATCGGCTGGAAAGCGGACATCTTGGCCATGCTCTTCTGCTGGTTGAGCTGCAGAGGGATGCTGAGCAGGCGGATGACGATGGTGAAGATGATGATGTCCCAGCCGTAGTTCGGGATGAGGTTGTAGATCCACTCCATCACATAGCCGAGAGGTACACCGAGGATGTACAAAATATTCATGTCTCTGTCCATTCTGCCCCGCCTGTGGTGCGGGACGGTTATTTTTATCGTAGGACACGCCGCCCACAGTTCAGCACGTCACAAGAAGCAATTATAATAGCATTTCCTCTCAGCCTCCCCTCGCCAGGGGAGGTGGCACGGCGAAGCCGTGACGGAGAGGTCTTCCCCGTTTCAGCGCTCTTCCAAAGAGCATTGACGGAGAGGTCTTCCCCGCTTCAGCGCTCTTCCAAGGAGCATCGGCGAAGAGGTTTTCCACTTATTTTTCGTGTCTGGTGGAAAACAGAGCCGAGGCCGAGAGATGCCGGGCCGGATTTTTCCAGCGGCCCTTTTCCGGCACAGGGTCGTAGCCCCAGCGGCCCAGCGGATTGCACCGGGCGATGCGCCACGCCGTCAGCAGCAGCCCTTTGACGCAGCCGTGGGTGCGGATGGCCTCGATGCCGTACTGGCTGCAGGAGGGCGAAAAGCGGCAGTTCCGCCCCAGCCCCGGGCTGATGAATCGCTGGTAGAGCCGGATGAGCCCGCAGAGGGCTTTCTGAAAGATGCTCACGCCTCGGGCTTCCGGACCGGCGGCAGGGTGGCTGGGGGCTTTGCGCCCGGCTGTTTTGCCTTATCCGGCAGGCCGGCCTGGGCAAAGAGCTTTGCCACGATGGCGCTGAGCTGCCAGCTCTTGAGCCGGGGGGTCATGCCCCGGGCCACGAAAACGAGGTCGTAGCCGCCGATGTTGTAGTCGAGGTGTTCGTCGATGGCGGCCTTCATGACGCGGCGGGCGCGGTTGCGCTGCACGGCGTGGCCGATCTTTTTGGTGGCCGTCAGGCCCACCCGGGTGCGCTTGCTCCGCGTTTTGAGCACGTAGAGCACCAGCGCCTGGTTGACATAGGACTTGCCGCGGGCATACACACGGCCAAACTCGCCGTTGCGGCGGATGGGACGATAGCGCATCCTGTGCGCCTCCCTTCAGGTGATGTGGGAGCACCGCCCGGAAAAAAGCAATGCTCAGTGTTCAGTATAGCAAAAAAACGCCGACATGAAAAGCTCATCCGGGCGTTTTTTCTGCCAAATCTTTGACAGTTTTTTTAGGCATTGCGACTATTCACCGCAGCTTTCCGGCCTTTTTCCCGAATGCCGGGTAAAAAAATAAGACCGCCAATCCAATATCAGCGGCCTTTTTGCGCATATTCCATTCTGCGCCGGACCTGATGCATACTGCTCAGGATCAGACGGTCAGGCTCTTGCGGCCCTTAGCACGGCGTGCGTTGATGACCTTGCGGCCGTTCTTGGTGCTCATGCGGGTCAGGAAGCCATGAACTTCCTTGCGCTGACGCTTCTTGGGCTGAAAAGTTCTCTTCATGGTATATTTCCTCCGTAAAAACTCGTCCCCGGTATGGGGTCTATTCTGGTCCCAAAATGGGGACAGGCTTGCAATTCAACAGTATATCGCACACTATGGCCTTCTGTCAAGCATTTTTTTCGCTTTCCTTCAAACTTTTTTGAAAAAACTCTGTGGAGAAACTTTCAACTTTTTCACCCATTTCCCGTGGAAAACTTTTCATCCACAATATCTTGTGGCTTTTCTCTGCCTTGGACACAAGGCCGTTTCCCAGACGCAGGTATGTCTTTTTTATGTATTATAAATTACCTTATATAATATAGACGCAGGGGGATTTTTGTGGTATACTAACCTGGTATCAGCAGCATTGTTGAAAACTTCAATGGAGTGGATGTACTATGGATTCTTTCAAGGACGTTTTAGAGGCTGCCCAGAGCTACTGCAAGGCGCAGATGGCGGAGCCGACGTATAATCTCTATATCGACGGGTTGGAGCCTATCAGCTTTGAGGACTCCAGCCATATCACCCTCTCGGTGCGCAACGACTTCATCTGCAAGATCGTGACGGACCGTTATCTCGGCCTGCTCAAAGAGGCCTTCAAAACAGTGCTGGGCTTTGACGTGGACATCACCCTCGTCGTCCCCAGCACGCCGCCCCACGAAGTGGTGCTGGCCCAGCAGTACGAGGCGAACCCCGCCTCCCCGCAGGGCAACTATGAATTCACCTTCGAGAACTTCATCAAAGGCCCGTCCAACCAGTTTGCGTTTGCTGCGGCGCAGGCTGTTGCGGCCAACCCCTCCGGTGCCTACAACCCGCTGTTCATCTACGGCGGCTCGGGCCTCGGCAAGACCCATCTGCTGACGGCCATCCAGACCGAGATCAAGCGCACCCACCCCGACTTCGTCATCATGTATGTCACCTGTGAGCAGTTCACCAACGAGCTGATCGCGGCCATCCGCGCCGGCAGCACCGAGGACTTCCGGATGAAGTACCGCGTGGCCGACCTGCTGCTGGTGGACGACATCCAGTTCATCGCGGGCAAGGAGTCCACCCAGGAAGAGTTCTTCCACACCTTCAACTCCCTCCACGATGCCCACAAGCAGATCGTCATCGCATCCGACCGCCCGGCCAAGGAGATCAAGAGCCTGGAAGAGCGTCTGCGCACCCGCTTCGAGTGGGGCCTGACCGCCGACGTCCAGCCGCCGGATTTCGAGACCCGCGTGGCCATCGTCAAGCGCAAGGCGGAGCTTCTCCACCTCGACCTGCCCGAGGATGTGGCCGAGTTCATCGCCAACCATCTGAAAAATAACATCCGCCAGCTGGAAGGCGCGGTCAAAAAGCTCAACGCCTACTATATGCTCGAGGGCATCCAGCCGGTCATCAGCGTGGCACAGAATGCCATCAAGGACATCCTCAACGAGACCCAGCCCGTGCCTGTCACCATCGAGAAGATCGTGGGCGAGGTATCCCGCACCTTCAATGTCTCCCCTGCCGACATCCGCGGCACCAAGCGGAACGCCAATGTGGCCTCTGCCCGCCGCGTGGCCATCTATATCCTGCGCGAGGTCACCGGCATGAGCATGGAGGAGATCGGCCGGGAATTCTCGGGCCGTGACCATTCCACCATCGTCTACTCCCTCAAGACCATGGAGCGGGACATGAAGAATGACCAGCACCTGAGGGAGACGGTGAGCGACATCATCAAGAATGTGAAGGCTTAACGCACCGGAGCCGGTGCAAAAGTCATACTCATTCAGGGGTCAAACCCCAAAATATGGGGAGAAAGAGGAACAAAAAGGGGAAAATAGACCTAGATATTGTGGTGAAAAGCCGAAACTTTCCACTCTTTCCACATGGTTTTCAACATTCAACCTCCGTTTTTCACAGCGGATGTGGAAAGAACCACCGCTCTCCCCGATTCAACATTCCATCCACAGTTCCTTAACATCTCCGTGGAAAACCAAATCCCCGCATCCCGGCAAGGGTTTGCAGAGTTTTCCACATCTTCCCCACCCCCTACTACGATTACTACAACAAGTTCAATAAAGAAAACAGGTTTTTGCATCGGATCCCATGAGGAACGACAGCAAAACTGACGCAAAAAAGGAGAGAAGAAGATTTGAACATCATCTGCGACAAAACTCTTCTGAGTGCAGCCATTGACGGCGTATCCAAAGCAGTCACTCTGCGCTCTACCATCCCGGTACTGGAGGGCATTTTACTGAAGGCTGAAGGCTTCCAGCTGACCCTCACCGGCTACGACCTCGAAATGGGCATCGTGACCACCATCGAAGCCAATGTCAAAGAACCCGGTGAGATCGTGCTGAATGCCAAGCTGCTCAGCAGCATGATCAGCCGGATGCCGGCGGGCCAGATCACCATCCAGTCAGCCGATAATGGCAAAACCACCATCCAGAGCGGCGTGGCGCAGTTCGAGATCCAGTCCATGTCGGCCACCGATTTCCCCGAGCTGCCCAACACCGGCGCCGAGGAAACCCTGACCATCAAGACCGGCGTGCTCCGCGATATGATCGACCGCACCCTCTACGCCGTCAGCCAGGACGAGAAAAAACCTGCGCATACCGGTGAACTTTTTGAGATAGAGCCGGATAAAATGACCATCGTTGCCCTGGACGGCTACCGTCTGGCCATCGTGGAGCGGCCCGTCACTGCCGTCAAGGACATCCGTATCATCGTCCCCAGCAAGACCATGACCGAAGTGTCTCATCTGCTGCCCAACGACGACGAAGAGCCGGTCCACATCTGTGCCAACCGCCGCTACGCCGTGTTCATGACCGCCGGCTACACCATCATGAGCCGCCTCATCGAGGGCGAGTTCCTCAACTATCACAATGTCATTCCGGCAGGCAGCCGCACCCGTGTGACCATCGACACCAAGGAGTTCATCGAGACCATCGAGCGCGCTTCTCTGATTATTACAGAGCGTTTAAAAAATCCCCTCCGCATCACTTTTACAGAGGGTAAAGTCGTCGTCCGCTGCCAGACCAATCTGGGCCGCGTCGTCGATGAGTTCAACGCCGAGTGCGAGGGCGACGAGGTGGAGATCGGCTTCAACAACCGCTATCTGTTGGACGCGCTGCGCAATGCCCGCACCGAGAAAGTGCGGATGGAGATCAGCGGCCCGCTGAGCCCGGTGAAAGTGCTGCCGGTGGAGGGCAATGACTTCCTGTATCTGGTCCTGCCCGTCCGCTTCAAAAACGACTGAGAGGCGTAATAAAATGCAAAAGATCCTCATCCATACCGAATTTATCAAGCTGGACGCCCTGCTGAAATATGCGGGCCTGTGCGAGACCGGCGGCGAAGCCAAGGAGCTCGTTCAGGGCGGGGCCGTGAAGGTCAACGGCGAAGTCTGCACCATGCGCGGCAAGAAGTGCCGCCCGGGCGACACCGTAGAGCTGGACGGCCAGACCATCGAGATCGGGATGGGCGGCTGATGCGGCTGCTCTCTCTCGAAGTCGAAAATTACCGGAACATCGCCTCGGCCAGCCTGACGCCGGGCCGGGAGCTGACTGTCATCTGCGGCAACAACGGCCAGGGCAAGACGAACCTCTTAGAAGCCATCTGGCTGCTCACCGGCGGCAAGAGCTTCCGGGGCGGCAAGGACGCAGAGCTGGTGCGCCGGGGCGAACCCTTCGCCGTGCTCAAAGCGTCCACCCTCCGCGCACAGCAGGAAGAGCAGGAAACGGAAGAGCCGAACCGCGTCCGCCTGACGGTGGGTGCGCCGGACTCTCCCCGCCCGGGCCGGACAGTCTCGGTGAACGGGGGCGCAGTCAAGCGGGCGGCCAGCCTTGCGGGCAGCTTTCCGGCGGTGGTCTTTGACCCCGGACACCTGAGTCTCGTGAAGGGCGCGCCGGAAGGGCGGCGGAAATTTCTGGACGCTGCCCTCTGCCAGCTTTACCCCGGCTACCTGACCCTCTACCGCCGCTATGTCCGGGCCTTGCAGCAGAAAAACGCGCTGCTTCGACGTTCTTCCAATGGCATTGAGCGGCCTTATGCCGAAAAGCGGGCCTTGTTAGAAGTGCTGAATCTGGAGCTTGCCCAGCAGGGCGAGGCCATCCAGCAGCGGCGCAGAGCCTATCTCGCTGCTCTCTCCCCGCTGGCCTGCGCCAACTATGAGGAGCTTTCCCGCGGGGCGGAAACACTGAGTCTGCGGTATGCGGCCCAGTTCGAGCCGGGCGGTCTGGCCCAGCTTCTGCGGCAGAAAATGCCCGAAGAGCTGCGGGCCGGGCAGAGCCTCTGCGGCCCTCACCGGGAAGATCTGGACCTTCTTCTGGATGGTCAGCCTGCAAAAGTGTATGCGAGTCAGGGACAGCAGCGGAGCGTCGTGCTCAGCCTGAAAATGGCCGAAGCCGCCGCAGCGGCCTCCATCACGGGCGAACACCCGGTGATGCTTCTGGACGACGTGCTCAGCGAGCTGGACGATAGCCGCAAGCAGTATCTGCTCACCCGGATGCGGGAAAAGCAGACCTTCGTGACCAGCTGCGACGACACCGCTTTCCTCAAAACGGACGGCGAGGTCTACCGGATGAACGGCGGCGTGCTGACGAAAGTGTGATGCAATGTATGTACACCTTGGCCGCGATTATGTCCTGAACGACCGGGACATCATCGGCATCTTCAATCTGGAAACGACGACCATCTCACCCCGGGGGCGGGAGTTTCTGAACTACGCCCAGAAGAATGGGGCGGTGGTGAGCCTGTCCGATGAGCTGCCCCAGAGCTATGTGCTGGCAGATTCCCCGGTGGATACGATCTATCTCTCGGAGCTGTCGCCTGCTGCGCTCAAACGGCGCACGGAGATGAAACTGGAATAAGCCAACCAGCGATTGATCGCTTTTACAAATAGTAACGAAAAAACGAAACAAAACAAAAGGGAGAAAGGAAATGGCAGAGGAAATCATTACCAGTACCAACGCAGAAACTGCGACGGACCATGAATACAACGCCAGCGAGATCCAGGTCCTGAAAGGTCTGGAGGCAGTGCGCAAGCGCCCCGGTATGTATATCGGCTCCACCGGCGAGCGCGGCCTGCACCATCTGGTGTACGAGATCGTGGACAACGCCATCGACGAGGCTCTGGCCGGTTACTGCGACCACATCGAGGTCAAGATCCTGAAGGGCGACATCATTCAGGTCACGGACAATGGCCGCGGCATCCCCGTGGACATCCAGGCTGATACCGGTCTGCCTGCCGTCACCGTCGTCTATACCATCCTCCACGCCGGCGGCAAGTTCGGCGGCGAGAACTCCGGCTACAAGGTGGCCGGCGGCCTGCACGGCGTCGGCGCGTCCGTCGTCAACGCCTGCTCGGAGTGGCTGACCGTCAACGTCCGCCGCGACGGCCACGAGTACGAGCAGACCTTCCGCCGCGGCGACCCGGACGGCCCGCTGAAGTGCATCGGCACCGTGGACCCCAGTGTCACCGGCACCCGCGTCACCTTCAAGCCCGACCCGGAGATGTTCAAGGACACCACCGTCTACAACTTCGAAACGCTGGAAAAGCGCCTGCGGGAAGAGAGCTTCCTGAACGCCGGTGTCAAGATCACCCTGACCGACGAGCGCGAGCTCTACACCCCCGTTCTCGAGGACGGCAAGGAGGGCGAGCCCACCTACCGCACCGAGGTCATGTGCTACGAGGGCGGCATCAAGAGCTTCGTCACCTATCTGGGCGAAAAGCGCGACCTCGAGGTGCTCCACCCCAACGTCATCTATCTCAAGGGCCAGACCGACCGGGGCATGGCAGAGATCGCCTTGCAGTATAATTCCAGCTACAATGAGCTGCTGCTGAGCTTCGCCAACAACGTCAACACCCCCGACGGCGGCACCCACGAAGAGGGCTTCCGCAGCAGCCTCACCCGCGTCTTCAACGATTATGGCCGCAGCCACGGTCTGCTGAAGGACAAGGACGAGAACCTTTCCGGCGCTGACGTCCGCGAGGGCCTCATCTGCGTTATCTCCGTCAAGCTGCAGGAGGCCGAGTTCGAGGGCCAGACCAAGGCAAAGCTGGGCAATACGGAAATCCGCACCCTCGTCTCCAACATGGTCTACTCCAAGCTGATGGAGTTCTTCGAGGAGAACCCCGGCGTGGCCAAGGCCATCTTCGAAAAGGCCACCCAGGCCGCCCGCGCCCGCGCTGCCGCCAAGAAGGCCCGTGAGCTGGTGCGCCGCAAGAGCGCCCTCGAGACCAGCCGGATGCCCGGCAAGCTGGCAGACTGCCGCGAAAAAGACCCCACCCGCACTGAGATCTTCATCGTCGAGGGCGATTCTGCAGGCGGCTCGGCCAAGATGGGCCGTGACTCGGCCATCCAGGCCATCCTCCCCCTGTGGGGCAAGATGCTCAACGTCGAAAAGGCCCGCGCCGACCGTATCTACGGCAACGACAAGCTGATGCCTGTCGTGCTGGCACTGGGCTGCGGCATCGGCGACGAGTTCGATATTTCCAAGCTGCGGTATGACAAAGTGTTCATCATGGCCGATGCCGATGTCGATGGCTCTCACATCTGCACCCTGATGCTCACCTTCTTCTTCCGCTATATGCGCCCCCTCATCGAGCAGGGCCATGTCTATGTGGCACAGCCCCCGCTGTTCAAGGTGCAGAAGGGCAGCACCATCAAATACGCTTACAACGACGCCGAAATGGCCCTGCTCTCGCAGGAGATGCCCGGCGCGAAGATCAACCGCTATAAGGGCCTTGGTGAGATGAACCCGGAGCAGCTTTGGGAGACCACCATGAACCCGGACAACCGCGTCATCGTCCGCATCACCATTGAGGATGCCGAGAAGGCCGATGAGGCGTTCACCATCCTGATGGGCGATCAGGTGGAGCCCCGCCGCCGCTTTATCGAGACCAACGCCCAGTACGCAAAGCTCGACGTGTAATTGGAGGAAACAATGGAAGAAGATTATGTGATGATACCGGGCAGCGGTACCAAGATGATCATCCGGGACGTCAAGAAGGAGATCGAAACGGCGTTTCTGGATTACTCCATGTCGGTCATCGTGGCCCGCGCCCTGCCGGATGTGCGTGACGGCCTGAAGCCCGTCCACCGCCGCATCCTCTATACCATGCACGAACGCGGCAACGACCCCAGCCATCCCTACCGCAAGTCGGCGGATACCGTCGGTGCGGTGCTGGGCTCTTACCACCCCCACGGCGACGCCTCCGTCTACGACGCCATGGTCCGTCTGGCACAGGATTTCTCCCTGCGCTACCCGCTGGTGGATGGTCAGGGTAACTTCGGCTCGGTCGATGGCGACCCCCCGGCTGCTTACCGTTACACCGAGGCCCGCATGAGCCGCATGGCGGTCGAGATGCTGACCGACATCGACAAGGACACCATCAACTGGGACCCCAACTTCGACGAGACGAAGAAAGAGCCCAGTGTCCTGCCCTGCCGCTTCCCCAACCTGCTGGTCAACGGCAGTCAGGGCATCGCCGTCGGTATGGCCACCAACATCCCGCCCCACAACCTCAGCGAGGTCATCGACGGCTGCGTGGCCTATATCGAGGACCCCGACATCGACCTGCCCGGCCTGATGGAGCACATCAAGGGACCGGACTTCCCCACTGCCGGCATCATCATGGGCCGCAGCGGCATCCGCGCCGCCTACGCCACCGGCCGCGGCAAGATCACCCTGCGGGGCCGTGCTGCCATCGAAGAGACCAAGAATGGCCGTACCCAGATCATCATTACGGAGATCCCGTATATGGTCAACAAGGCCCGTCTCATCGAGAACATGGCAGAGCTGGTCAAGGACAAGCGGATCGAGGGCATCACCGGCCTGAACGATGAAACCAACCGCAAGGGGATGCGCATCGTGGTGGACATCCGCAAGGACGCCAACGCGCAGGTCATCCTGAACCAGCTGTACCAGTACACCCAGCTGCAGGATACCGTGGGCGTCATCATGCTGGCCATCGACCATAAGGTGCCGAAGGTCATGACCCTGAAACAGATGATACAGAAGTACGTCGAGTTCCAGGATGAAGTCGTCCGCCGCCGCACGCAGTATGATTTGAAGAAGGCCAAGGAGCGCGCCCACATCCTCGAGGGTCTGAAAAAGGCCACCGACATCGTGGACGAGCTCATCGCCACCATCCGCGCCTGCAAGGGCGGCATGGCCGAGGCAAAGGCCGCGATCATGGAGCAGTTCGGCTTCGATGACCCGCAGGCCGACGCGATCGTCAAGCTGCAGCTGGGCCGTCTGGCTGGTCTCGAGATCCTCAAGATCGAGGAAGAGCTGTCCGGCTTGCAGGCAAAAATCAAGGATTGGGAGGACATCCTCGCCAACGATGCCCGGGTGCTGGAGATCGTCAAGAACGAGCTGCTGGACATGAAGAAGCGCTTCGGCGACGAGCGCCGCACCGAGATCCAGTCCGTCACCGGCGAAGTGGACATCGAAGACCTCATCGCCGAGGAGCAGTGCGTCTACACCCTCACCGAGGCCGGCTATATCAAGCGCCAGCTCAAGGCCACCTATCAGGCCCAGAAGCGCGGCGGCCGCGGCATCTCCGGCATGACCCGGAAGGAAGAGGACATCGTGCAGGAGATGTTCGTGGGCTCTACCCATGATTATGTCCTGTTCGTCACCGACAAGGGCCGCCTCTTCCGCATCAAGGGCTACACCATCGCCGAGGGCAGCCGCACCAGCAAGGGCAGCAACATCGTCAACCTGCTGCAGCTGGCCGAGGGCGAAAAGGTCACCAACATGCTCTGCTACCCCAAGGACGAGGATAACAAGGGCGGCTTCGTCACCATGGTCACCAAGCAGGGCCTCATCAAGCGCACCCCGCTGGAGCAGTACGCCAACATCCGCAAGACGGGACTCATCGGCATCGCGCTCAACGAGGGCGACGCGCTGGCATGGACCCGCCTGACCACCGGCAATGATATGCTCATCGTGGCTACCCGCAACGGTCAGGCCATCCGCTTCAACGAGGCCGATGCCCGCCCGATGGGCCGTAGCGGCCACGGCGTCCGCGCCATCAAGCTGGCCGAGGGCGACGAGGTCGTCGGCGTCTGCATCTGCCGCGAGGGCGGCACGGTGCTCACCGTCACCGAAAACGGCAAGGGCCGGCGCTCTGACATCGACACCTACCGCATCACCGCCCGCGGCGGCAAGGGCATCCGCAACTACGACGCCTCCAAGGACAAGGTGGCGGCCGTCAAGATCGTGGACGACATCGACGATGTGCTGCTGAGCAGTCAGGAGGGCATCATCATCCGCCTGCACGCCAACGAGATCCCCGTCCAGAGCCGCTACGGCTCCGGTGTCCGGGTCATGCGTCTGGGCGAGAACGATAAGGTGATGGTGCTGGCCCGCACCGACCACGACGACGAGGCACAGACCGAGAGCATCGAGGCCGACACCGAGGACGAGCCCACTGCCGAGCAGCTGGCGGAGATGGAAGCAGCCGATGAGGCATCGGCCGCCGAAGCTCCCGAGGCTGACACCGGCGACGAGGAATAAACCTCATTTCCACACATAAACTGACTCTGCGGGGGAGTACACGCTTTCTGCGGTGCTCTCCCGCAGGTTTTTTGCAAAAAAATCACGGTTATACTGGACAAATCCGCTGTTTGTGTGGTACGATAGCCGGACAACAAGAAAGATCCTCATGGGGGAGTAGCAGGCGCTGTTTTGCAGGCAGCGCAGCAAGTCAACACAATGACGGCCCGGGCGGCTGTCTGGCTTGCTTTCATTTGCGAGACTCATGTGCTTTGGTGCGAGTACCACGCCCATTCCACATGGAGTCAGTTTGTAAAAATCCGACCCGGAATTGGCGAAATGCGCGCCGATCCCGGGTCTTTTGTCTGCCCACCAATTCCGGTCAAATCAGGAGGCATCGTTATGGAATGGAGTTTTTTGTTTTTCTTCAACAGCGCCCTGCTGGGCGTGGGCCTTGCCATGGATGCGTTTTCCGTCTCGATGGCAAACGGTCTGCATGATCCGCAGATGTCCCGCCGCCGGGGCGTCCAGATTGCAGGCACCTTCGGCATCTTTCAGGCCGTCATGCCCATGACGGGCTGGGTCTGCGTCCACACCATCGTGGAGCTGTTCTCTTCCTTCGAGAAGCTCATCCCCTGGATCGCCCTCATCCTGCTGGGCTACATCGGCGGTAAAATGCTCATTGAGGGCATCAAGGGCGAAGAGGCTGAGGAAGCCGCTGAGCTGAGCGCGGGCGCACTCTTCATGCAGGGCGTGGCCACCAGCATCGACGCCCTGTCGGTGGGCTTCACCATCTCGGAGTACGGCTGGTTCATGGCGCTGGTCTGCTCCCTCATCGTGGCGGCCGTCACCTTCTTCATCTGCGAGGCCGGCCTTGCCATCGGCAAAAAGTTCGGCACCGAACTCTCCGGCAAAGCCTCCGTCCTCGGCGGCGTCATCCTCATCGGCATCGGTCTGGAGATCTTCATCTCCGGCATGATGGGCTGAGAAAAACAGCAGCGCCCCTGCACATTTGTGCAGAGGCGCTTTTTTGTTCCCCATGGAACATCATTCAAAATAATCGGCGTATTCCTCGGTGAGCTTGGAGCCCAGACGGCGGATGCCGCCGTAAAGGTGGCGTTCCACCAGCGGCTCAAAGGCCGCGAGGTCGCACCGCTCGATGGCGTCGATGAGATTGTGGTGGTCGGCCACCACCTCGGCGAGCCCGCCGGTGGTCAGGGTGTCCAGCATCCGGAAGCGGCTGTAGTCGGCGTGGGCATTCTGCAGGGTCCGCCAGAGGTACATCTTGCCCATGGCGGAGAACCACGTCTCGTGGAGCCGGGTGTCAGCCTCGTAGAGACGGTTGAAATCCAGCGTTTCGGCCTTGGCCAGCTCGTCGTAGGCGGCGGCACGCTGGCGGATGAGGGCGCGGTGCTCCGGTGTGCAGTGGGGCGCAAAGTCCCGCAGGACCCGGGCCTCTACCGCGATGCGCTCATAGATCAGCTCGTCCACGATGTCCCGGTTCAGCCGGGTGACGGTGGTGCCTTTGTAAGGCACGATCTTCACCAGCCCGTTCTCCTGCAGCCGCTGCAGCACCACCCGGATGAGGGAGCGGGGCGCGCCGAAGCGGGTGCAGAGCGGGTTTTCGCTCAGCGAACAGCCGGGCCGGAGGGTCAGATCGATGATCTCCCGCTCGAGGACGGCGTATATTTCAGAATCTGTTTTATACTGTTGTTCCATTGTCGTTTTCCTGTCTGATGCCCCAAGCGGGCCATGTCCCGGGGACCGGGAGGCGGAAGTCCATTCCCTTTCCGGTGTCGGGATGGATGAAGCGGAGCCGTGCGCTCTGAAGCGCGATGTCTCCCTTGATGCGGCTGCCGTATTTGCCGTCGCCCCAGAGCGGGTGGCGGCGGGACGCGAACTGCACCCGTATCTGGTGGGTGCGCCCGGTGTGAAGGGTGATGTCCGCGAGGCTGGCGCTGCCGTCCGGGGCGGAGGCAGAAATGCGATATTCCAGCACAGCTTCCTTCACGCCCTTGCGCGGACGGCTCACCGGAAAAACACGGCCTTTCCGGCTGTCCTTGAATAAGTAGTCCCGCAGGACGCCTTCGGCGGGCAGCTTCTCGTCCGGCCCGCCTGCGATGAGGGCGCGGTATTGTTTCACGAAAGGCGGCGCGGCCGGCGTGCCGGCGTCAGGCTCGGCCCGGCCATCCTGTTCGGCATAAACCTGCTGGCTCTGCGTCACCTGACGGCTGAGGGCGGCGGCTGCCTGCGGGGTCTTCGCATAGACCATCAGACCCGACACGCCGGTGTCCAGCCGGTGGATGACGCCCACATAGGCGTCGGGCCTGCCCCAGAGCTTCCGCAGGGCGGCGGGTACGCCGTCCTCGCTGGAAAGCCCGACGGGCTTGTCCAGAACCACGAGGGCTGTATCTTCGTAGAGTATCACAGCCTGCCCTCGTCCACCAGCGCCTTGAGCTTGAGCACGCCCGCGATGGTCTTGCCGTCCTTGATCTCGCCGCTCATGACCATCTCGTAGGCTTTTGCCAGCGGGATGCGGTCGGGCGTCAGGAACTCGTCGTCGTCCAGATGCATCTGGGTGGTGTGCAGGCCGGTGGCCACCCACATATAGATGATCTCGGTGTCATAGCCCACCGTGGGGTAGAACTCGCCCAGCGGGGTGTAGTGGTCGGCGGTCAGGCCGCACTCTTCGCCCAGCTCCCGCTTGGCGGCTTCAAAGGGGTCTTCGCCCTTTTCCAGCTTGCCGGCGGGCAGCTCCCACAGCTCCTGCTGCATGGCGTAGCGGAACTGGCGCACCATGCAGAGGGTGCCGTCCTCAAAATACGGTACGATGCAGGCCCCGCCGTGGTGGTGGACCACCTCCCGGACAGAAGTCTCGCCGTTTTCCAGCAGAGCCACGTCTTTGGTCAGCGTGACCACCCGGCCCTCAAAGAGAACTTCGCTCGAGAGCGTCTTTTCAAAATGTGCAGCATCCATCGTTTTGTGCCTGTCCTTCCCTGCGCTGTGCGGCGCATGATACTATAGATAAAGTTTACGGCAGAATCTGTACAAATGTCAATTATAAATTTAGAATTTTGTAAGAAAAAGCCTCATGGATTCTGGATTTTGGAGCATAACACCGTCATGGATGCAGCAAAGAACACATCTGTAAAAAAGCGCTAAAAAAATTCTTGAATTTTTGTTGTGTTTTTACAGTCGGTTTGCGTTGCCTTTACCGGCGGAATTTGCTATTATATTAGATGAGCAATAGTGCCTTCATGGGGTTCTCCGGCCCCGGGCAGGGCTATTGCCCTCGATGAGCGTGTGCTTTTGTGGAGTTCTCCGGCTCCGGCGAAGTGCGGCGCTTATCAGTTGAGCAATACGTTTTTCAAAGGAGTTCTCCGGCTCCGGTAAAAAGACGTTTGCCCCGCGCAGAAGGTACCAAATTCTGAATGGAGGAAGAAAAATGCCTAGAGCAAAGCAAACCATGGATGGCAATACCGCTGCCGCTCATGTAGCATATGCCTACACGGACGTGGCTGCCATCTACCCCATTACCCCCTCTTCTCCGATGGCTGACTTTGTGGACCAGTGGTCCGCTCAGGGCCAGAAGAACATCTTCGGCAACCAGGTCAAGGTCGTCGAGATGCAGTCTGAGGCAGGCGCTGCAGGCGCTGTGCACGGCTCTCTGGGTGCAGGTGCTGTTACCACCACCTTCACCGCTTCTCAGGGCCTGCTGCTGATGATCCCCAACATGTACAAGATCGCTGCTGAGCAGCTGCCCTGCGTGTTCGATGTTTCTGCACGTACCGTTGCTACCCAGTCCCTGAACATCTTCGGTGATCACAGCGACGTTATGGCATGCCGCCAGACCGGCTTCGCAATGCTGGTCGAGAGCAGCGTGCAGGAAGTCATGGACCTGTCCCCGGTTGCCCATCTGGCAGCCATCGAGGGCAAGGTTCCCTTCCTGAACTTCTTCGACGGCTTCCGTACTTCTCACGAGTACCAGAAGATCGAGAAGTGGGACTACGCCGACCTGAAGGAAATGTGCAACATGGAGGCTGTCGAGGAGTTCCGCGCAAAGGCTCTGAACCCCGAGCGCCCCAAGATGCGCGGTTCCCACGAGAACGGCGACGTGTTCTTCCAGCATCGTGAGGCCTGCAACTCTGTCTACGACGCACTGCCCGCAGTCGTCGAGAAGTACATGGCCAAGATCAACGAGAAGCTGGGCACCAACTACGACCTGTTCAACTACTACGGCGCACCCGATGCCGATCGCGTCATGATCGCTATGGGCTCTGTCTGCGACGTTGCTGACGAGGTCATCGATTACCTGAACGCTAAGGGCGAGAAGGTCGGTATCATCAAGGTCCGCCTGTACCGTCCCTGGGTGTCCTCCGCTCTGCTGAAGGTCCTGCCTGCTACCGCTAAGAAGGTCGCAGTTCTGGACCGCACCAAGGAGCCCGGCTCTCTGGGCGAGCCCCTGTACCTGGATGTCGCAGCTACCCTGCGTGAGGCTGGCAAGAATGATGTCATCCTGACCGGCGGCCGTTACGGTCTGGGCAGCAAGGACACTCCCCCGTCCTCCATCTTCGCTCTGTTCAAGGAGCTGGAGAAGGATCAGCCGAAGGAGCGCTTCACCCTCGGCATCACCGATGATGTCACCGGCCTGTCTCTGCCCGAGGTCAAGCCCGCTCCCATCACCGCAGCAGCCGGCACCAAGGAGTGCAAGTTCTGGGGTCTGGGCGGCGACGGTACCGTCGGTGCGAACAAGAACTCCGTCAAGATCATCGGCGACCACACGGATAAGTATGTTCAGGCATACTTCCAGTATGACTCCAAGAAGACCGGCGGCGTGACCATCAGCCACCTGCGTTTCGGCGACAAGCCCATCCGCAGCCCCTACTACATCAACCAGGCTGACTTCGTGGCCTGCCACAACCCCGCTTACATCCACATGGGCATGAAGATGGTCCAGGATGTCAAGCCCGGCGGCGTGTTCATGATCAACTGCCAGTGGAACGATGAGGAGCTGGGCCATCACCTGAACGCTGAGGCCAAGAAGTACATCGCTGACAACAACATCCGGCTGTACACCATCAACGCGATCGACAAGGCTATCGAGATCGGTATGGGCAAGCGCACCAATACCATCCTGCAGTCCGCTTTCTTCAAGCTGGCTGACGTTATGCCCATCGAGGACGCCGTCAACTTCATGAAGCAGGCAGCTCAGAAGAGCTACGGCAAGAAGGGTCAGGACGTCGTTGAGATGAACTGGAAGGCCATCGATGCCGGTGTTGACGCCATCCACAAGGTGGACGTCCCCGCTTCCTGGTCCAACCCCGAGGCCGATCCCGCTCCGAAGGAGCTGTCTGGCCGTCCCGAGCTGGTCAAGCAGATCCGCAACGTCATGGAGCCCATCGCTCGTATGGACGGCGACAGCCTGCCTGTCTCTGCTTTCGTTGCTAACGCAAACGGCGAGTGGGAGCAGGGTGCTTCCGCTTACGAGAAGCGCGGCACCGCTGTGAACGTCCCCGAGTGGGATGCTGCAAAGTGTGTTGGCTGCAACCAGTGCGCATTCGTGTGCTCTCACGCAACCATCCGTCCCTTCCAGCTGACCGCTGACGAGCTGGCAGCAGCTCCCGCACAGACCAAGAGCCGCGACAACAAGCCCGCTAACGAGTACAAGTTCGTTATGGCTGTGTCTCCTCTGGACTGCATGGGCTGCGGCGAGTGTGTCACCGTCTGCCCCACCAAGGCTATCCAGATGGTTCCTCAGGAGTCTCAGGCCGATCAGCAGGCAGTCTTCGACTACTGCGTCGCCAACATCTCCAAGAAGCCCTCTAAGTTCGCAGATGACACCGTCATTGGCTCTCAGTTCAACCAGCCGCTGCTGGAGTTCTCTGGCTCCTGCGCAGGCTGTGCTGAGACCTCTTACGCACGTCTGATCACCCAGCTGTTCGGCGAGAAGATGTACATCTCCAACGCCACCGGCTGCTCCTCTATCTGGGGCGGTACCGCTTCCATCTCTCCGTACACTGTCAACAAGGACAGCGGCCGCGGTCCTGCATGGTGCAACTCCCTGTTCGAGGATAACGCAGAGCACGGCCTGGGCCTGTATCTGGGCCAGAAGACCGTCCGTGAGAACCTGATCAAGCGCATCGCTGAGGTCGCTGGTTCTGACAAGGCTTCTGCTGAGCTGAAGGCTGCCTTTGACGAGTTCATGGCAACCAAGAACAACACCAAGGCGAACGATGCCCCCGCTAAGGCTCTGATCGCTGAGCTGGAGAAGGCTGCTGCCGCTGGCTGCGCCGAGTCCGCTGAGATCCTGAAGAGCAAGGAGTTCATCGCCAAGAAGTCCGTCTGGATCTTCGGTGGTGACGGCTGGGCATACGACATCGGCTTCGGCGGTCTGGACCACGTCCTGGCTTCCGGCGAGGATGTCAACGTCATGGTCTTCGATACTGAGATGTACTCCAACACCGGCGGACAGGCATCCAAGGCCTCTAACATCGGCGAGGTCTGCCAGTTCGCTGCTGCCGGTAAGGAGATCAGCAAGAAGAGCCTGTCTGAGATCGCTATGACCTACGGTTACATCTATGTTGCTCAGATCGCTCTGGGCGCTAACATGAACCAGGCTGTCAAGGCTATCGCAGAGGCTGAGGCATATCCCGGCCCCTCCCTCATCATCGGCTACGCTCCCTGCGAGCTGCACGGTGTTAAGGGCGGCATGACCAACTGCCAGAACGAGATGAAGAAGGCAGTTGAGTCTGGTTACTGGAACCTGTTCACCTTCAATCCGGCCAACAAGGCTCAGGGCAAGAACCCCTTCACCCTGACCTCCAAGGCTGTGGATGCCGAGAAGTATCAGGCACTGCTGGCAAACGAGACCCGTTACAGCCGCCTGACTCGTGCATTCCCGGAGCGTGCAAAGCAGCTGTTCGCTCGCAACGAGCAGGTCGCAAACGACCGTTACGAGCATCTGACCCGCCTGGTCGAGCTGTACAAATAAGCCAAAGTTCTTTTGACTCCGGCTGGAATTTTGCCGCAGCGGCACCTTAGTCCCGAAAGGGCGGCTGCTCCGTGCTGGCGATTACTGCGCAACGCAGCAGTACGAAACTGCGGCCCCGGCCAGAGAAGAAATAACAGGCTTACTTCTACGCAGAGACTGGAGCTTTGTACTCCAAACTGATTTCAACTCTCTGCCCGCCTCCGAACGCGTCGGGGCGGGCAGAGCCTGAAATACTAAAGCGCCCGCGAGGGTCCTTGAAAGCATACTTCGCGTGTGTCAGGAGCATAAGGTCTGTTCGCAGATACCTTGCCCCGCCTGCTGCATAAGACCTGCTTGCAGGTATCTTGCCGCAGTCAAAAACGGATCCCGTTTTTAGCGCCCCGCTCACTGGAAACAGTGTCCGGGGCGTATTTTTGTGTCTTTTACACTTTCTTCATAGGTTTTTCATGAAATCCGGTGCGGAATCTGCTATACTACAGCCATGAGGATTCGGGGCCGCAACCGATTCCTTGTACATGATTCCTCCTCACACCAAAGCAATATCCAAACACAGCGCCCTTTCCGGTGAAGCCGCAAGCACCGGGGAGGGCGCTGTGCGTTTTTCTGCGTCAATATTCCGGAAATGGACGCCTTACAGGGTTGACCGGGCATTTGAGTGGAGATATAATAAACTTATAGGCTAAGAAACTTAGCAAAACGAATTTGTGGAGGTGAACGCAGGACAATGGACCCGGATCATAGTCGAAGACGATGGAATGATGCGGCCGGAGCGACCGCGAAAGGTGCTGCGTTCGCCTTTTTTGTACGCTGAACAGCGGAGTATCCGCTGTCCGGCTGCCGTACAAAAGAGGCGCAGCTTTGCGCGTGCAGATGGGCAGTGCGGCCCGGGGTCTGCGGCGCAGGAGCGGCGCTTTTTGCGTTGATGCGGCTGTGTCCTCCTGAGACAGAAAAGAGGAGGAACACAAATGGAAGAAGAAAAGAAGACCCCGGAGCGCGAAGAGGAACAGGCTCTTCCGGTGCAGGAGCTGCCCACGGATATTCCCGCTGAGGTGCGCCAGAAGCTGGCCGAAGACCTGAACGAGCAGGCCACCGAAGACCTCAAGCAGGACGTCCGCGAGGCCGAAAAAGAGGAGGCCAACGACGAAGAAGTCAAGGCCAACCCCGAGATGCTGACCAAGAGCCGTCTGCTCAAGCTGCTCGTCAAGAAGCAGTACGTCAAGCTGCGCGAAGTGACCGAGGAAGAGCAGCCCGCCGACCTGGCCGAGCTGCTGGAAGAGCTGGACGAGAACAACCGCCTCGTGGTGTTCCGTCTGCTGAAAAAAGACGTTGCAACGCAAGCATTCGCCTATATGTCCGATGAGGCCCGCGACGACCTCGTGAATGCGTTCTCCGACGTCGAGCTGGTGAGCGCCATCGAAGATATGAGCCTTGACGACGCCGCCGACCTGCTGGAAGATATGCCCGCAGGCGTGGTCAAGCGGGTGCTGGAAAAGTCGTCCCGCCAGACCCGTGAGAGCCTGAACAAGCTGCTGAACTACCCCGAGAGCTCTGCCGGCAGCCTGATGACCCCCGAATACGTCCGTCTGCGGCAGGAGATGACCGTCAGTGACGCCTTCGCCGCTATCCGCAAGCAGGGTGAGAACGCTGAGACGGTCTACACCTGCTATGTGGTGGAGCGCAACCGCCTGCAGGGCGTCGTGTCGGCCCGCAGCCTGCTGCTGTCTGACCCCTCTACCCCCATCGTGGACATCATGGACGACAATGTCGTCACCGTGAAGGTCACGGATGACCAGGAGTATGTGGCCCGCGAGATGCAGCGCTACGACTTCACCGCGATGCCTGTTCTGGATAACGAGGGTATGTTCGTCGGTATCATCACCATCGACGATGCAATCGACGTCCTGACCGATGAGAGCACCGAGGATATGCAGAAGATGGCAGCTATTCTGCCCGACGACGATGCCACCACCTACTTCGGCACCAGTGTCTGGACCCACGCCAAGCAGCGTATCCCCTGGCTGCTCATCCTGATGCTCTCTGCTACCTTCACCGGCATGGTCACGACCCACTACGAAGAGGCTTTCGTCAGCCTGCCCCTGCTGGTCTCCTTCATGCCCATGCTGATGGATACCGCCGGCAACTGCGGCAACCAGATCAGCACCCTGATGGTCCGCGGCCTCGCTCTGGGCGAGGTGGAGCCCAGCGACTTCCTCAAAGTTCTGGGCAAGGAGCTGCGGGTCTCCGCCATCGTCGGCGCTGTGCTGGGCATCGTCAACGGTCTGCGCATCTACCTGATGTACACCTACCTCTACGCCGGCCAGTATGACAATGTCATCGGCTACGCAGTGGTCGTCAGCGTGTCGCTGTTCTTCAGCGTCATCCTCGCAAAGCTGGTGGGCGGTATGCTGCCCCTGGCCGCCAAGAAGCTGGGCGCCGACCCGGCCATCATGGCGACCCCCTTCATCACCACCATCGTGGACGCCTGCAGCTTGATCTTGTATTTCCAAATCGCACAGGCTGTCTTCCGCGGCATGATGTAAATACACAAAAACGCCCCTGCTCAGGAAGTGCTGAGCGGGGGCGTTCTGCGTTCTGGATACAACAAGGCCCCCGTCTGGCGCTTGCGGCGACGCCAGAGGGGGCCTTGCTGTTTGGGGTATTGCTTTGGTGTGAGGAGGAATCATGTGCAAGGGGCGGTTGCGGCCCCGCACCCTTGTGAGCTATAGTATACCCGAATTACCGGCTGAAATCATGTCTTTCCTGTGAAAGATTTGTTAATCGGCCTGTGAAATTTTTGGGGAGAAGGATGCTTATTTTTCAGCATGAGAGCCCAGCGCCGCGTGCTGACGGCCCATCTCCACATAGGCTTTTGCGTTCTCGATGTTGTGGGCCAGCTGGTCGTCCCGGATGGTCTTGATGACCCGGGCAGGCACGCCTACCGCCACCGAGTTGTCGGGGATGACCATCCCCTCAGGCACCAGCGCCCCGGCCCCGATGATGCAGTTTTTGCCTACGACGGCGTGGTTGAGGATGGTAGCATGCATCCCGATGAGGCTGTTGTCCCCCACCGTGCAGCCGTGGACGAGGGCGCTGTGGCCTACCGTGACGTTTTTGCCCAGAACGACCTGCCCGCCGGGGTCGCAGTGGAGCACGGCGTTGTCCTGCACATTGCTGTTTTCGCCCAGTATCAGCGCGCCCTCGTCGGCCCGCAGTACAGCTCCGTACCAGATGTTCACGCCCCTGCCCAGCGTCACGTCGCCCAGCACCGTCGCATTCGCCGCCACAAAGACAGCGCCCTCATCCCGGGGCATTTTTCCACCAAAGGAGAGCATCATTGTTGAAAAACCACCTTTCTCTTTTGCTTCATTTATGGTATTCTTTATTATAGCTCTTATTGTCGGAGCAAGGAAGCCCCCAGGCTTCCGAAGGAGTATCAATTTATGCAGTTTCATCCCTTTGCGCGGCGGCTTCTGGCTCTGGTCCTGACCGCTGCATTCGTGACCACAGCGGCGCTGTCCGGTTTCGCCGTCTACGCGATGCCCATTCAGGCCGCCTACCCGCAGGAATCCATCTACCTCTTCGATGCCGACACCGGAGAAGCTCTCGTGGAGCAGAACCCCGACCTTCCCCGCTGCGTTGCCAGCCTGACCAAGATGATGACGGCCCTTCTCGTGCTGGAAAGCGGCACCGACCTCAGTGCCGGCATCACCATCCCGGCCAGCCTCACGCCGGAACTTCAGTCCATCCGGGCCAACCGGGGCCACACCATCGGCCTGCAGGCCGGCGAGACGGTGCGCCGCATCGATATGATGTACGCCATGCTCCTGCCCAGCGCCAACGACGCGGCCAGCGTACTGGCCGTCGATACCTCCGGCAGTCTGGCCGCCTTCGCGGCCCAGATGAACGTCCGGGCCAGCCAGCTGGGCTGTAAGGCCACTCATTTCACCTGCCCCCACGGCCTCTACGACGGCGGCAACTACTCCACGGCCCGCGATATGGCGAAGATCGCGCTGGCCTGCTATGCGGACCCGACCTACCGCCAGATAGCGGACACGGTGTCCTATGAACTGCCCGCCACCAACGTGCATCCGGCCCGGACGGTCACGACCACCAATAAGCTTTTGCAGCCCGGCAGCGGCTATTACCGCAGCGATGCCCACGGCATGAAGACCGGCTTCACCACTCAGGCCGGGCGGTGCTTCGTTACCTTTGCCCGGCAGGACGGCCATACGTACGGGCTGGTCATCCTGGGCTCGAACTCCCAGAATATCTTCCGGGAGGCGGCAGAGCTGTTCGACTGGGCCTTTACCAGCCCCGAACTGCACCCCGCCCCGGCAGAGCCCGAGGCCGAACCCGAGAAGCACGGGCTGAGTGCATTCTGGCACAAAGTGTTTGGCTGATGTTTGAATGTTAAGGAGGACAAGCCTATGAATCGACCCACCTTCCTGCGCCGGAGCACGGCGCTGCTGCTCACGCTGGTGCTGATGGTCTGCGCCGCCCTGCCCGGGTTTGCCGCTTATCAGATGCCCATCCAGACGGCCAGCGACACCGAGTCGGTCTATCTCTTCAATCTGGATACCGGCAAGCCCATCCTCAGGCAGAACTCCGACCAGCAGCGCTACATCGCCAGCCTCACCAAGATGATGACGGCTCTGCTCTTCCTCGAGAGCGGCAAGGACATGAACGCTGAGATCACCATCCCCACCAGCCTGACCCAGGAGTTCAAGGACATCCAGAACGCCAACGGCTCCACCATGAACCTCCGCATCGGCGAGACGGTGCGCCGCATCGACCTGCTCTACGGTCTGCTGGTGGCCAGTGCCAACGACGCGGCCAGCGTCATCGCCAGCGACGTCTCGGGTGGCGACCTGACGGCCTTCGTGGCCCAGATGAACGCCCGCGCCAAGGAGCTGGGCTGCACGGATACCACCTTCTCCTGCGTCCACGGTCTGTACGACTACGGCAACGTCTCCACGGCAGAGGACCTTGCAAAAATTGCCGCTGCCTGCTACGCCAACGAGACCTATATGCAGGCTGCGAACACCCTCACCTATACGCTGCCCGCCACGAACCTGCACCAGAACGAGCGGACCATCAAGGCCACCAACCTCATGCTGGACCCGGAGTATGCCTATCACCGGGACTATGTCCGGGGCATGAAGACCGGCTTCACCACCCTCGCAGGCCGGTGCTTCGTCACCTTTGCCCAGCGGGACGGCCACACCTACGGCCTCGTGGTGCTGGGCAGTGATATGAACAACATCTACCGCGAGTGCGCGGAGATTTTGGATTGGGCTTTCTCCAGCTTTTCTGACCGTCAGCTGGTGGACACAGAGACGGTGCTCACCACCGTCCCGCTGACCAAGTGCCGCACGGAGAAAGCCGTGGAGCTCTACGCCGCCAGCGGCCTCAGCGGCTACGGCCACGCCGACGATGAAGTGACCTTCGAGTTCTCGGTGCCGGAGAGCACTTCGGCCACCGTCAAGGAGGGCGCTGTGCTTGGCACGGCCACCGTCTACCTCGACGGATACGAGATGGGAACGGTGGACCTTGTGACCCACAAAGAATATGTGTCGGACTTTCGCTCCGACACCAAAACGACCCTTCTTCTCATGGCCGCGCTCATCGGCATCCTCATCGTGCTGGGCTTCCTGACGATGGTGGCCGGCGGCGGTTCGCTGAACCTGCGGCGGAGGAGTCGGTCCCGCAGAAGATAATCGGATCAAATAGCAATCGCAAAAGCTCCCCGGAAGGGGAGCTTTTGCTTTATCCAAGCTTCGCTGCAAGAACGGAAAGGGTGATCTTGGGGTTCACCTGCGCGGCGAGCCGCTGAATGGCCGCATCGGCCAGCGAGAGGGCGCGGCGGGCGGCGTCACCCGTCAGAGGGGTGCTGGCGCATCCCCGGAGCCCGGCGGCGGCCACGGCCCGGAAATCGCCCAGCAGGGCCGCTGCTGCGGCCTTGTCCTTCTCGTACCCGGCCAGCAGGACGGCGGCGGCATAGCTGTCGTGAGCCGCCGCGGCCTTGGCCAGCGTCAGGGCCTTTTCCACCTGTTCCCGACGGGCGTCGTCCCGGGCGGCGGCGAGCACTGTGCCGATGTGGCCGTCGAACAGCTCACTGTAGAGCCGGGCCTGCTTTTTGTCCACGTCCTGCCCGATGCACCACCGGGCGCATTCCTCGGGGCTGACCGGGGCCACGGCGAAGCTGATGCAGCGGCTGCGGATGGTGGGCAGCACACCGGCCAGTGAGTCTGCCGTCAGCAGGAAGAGCACGCCTTCCGGCGGCTCCTCCATCACCTTCAGCAGGGCGTTGGCGGATTCCTCGTTCATCCGCTCCACATGGTAGAGCAGGACGGCGCGGCCCTCGGCGGAGAGGCTGGTGTTGAAAATTTCGGTGCGCATGGCCTTGACCTGACTGACGAGATACCGCCCGCCCGAGCCCATGCCGGTGACGGAGATGGCTTCCCGCACCACGCCGGTCTCGATGCGGCCGCTGTCGCGGTCGCCGGCTTTGCCCACGGCACGGCAGCATTCGCCCCGCAGAAGGGCCTCGGCAGGTGCGCCGCCTGCCGGGTAAAGATAGTCTGCCGCCACGCACCGGGCCGCGTAGCCCGCGCCCAGGCCCGTCTCGCCCACCAATAACACGCTGTGGGTCAGACGGCGGCTGCCCAGCATCAGGCGGACGCTGTCTTTCAGGGCTGCGTTGCCCGCAAGGCGGTCTATCATCATGTGCGGTTCACCTCCGGTTCTTCCGCTTCCACTGCTCCCGGCGTATCCACGCCCGGACGCTGCGCAGTGCCTGCGGCCCGAAGAAGAGCACAAACCCCAGCATACTCAGCAGATAGCTCACCTTATACAGCCACCCGGCAGTCAGGAAGCTGAACAGCCACATGGCAGCGGCGAAGAGACCGAAATACTTCACCCTTACCGGGATGACGAAGAACAGCAGCACCTGCACCTCGGGGTAGAGCATGGCGAAAGCCAGCAGCAGCGACAGCGACAGGCAGTAGGTGTCGGCGGGGATGCCGGTGACGAGACAGCCCAGCGCGGTGCCGATCATCCCCAGCAGGAAGTAGAGGTTGAAGCGGAAATCGCCCCACTCCTTTTCCAGCGCCGTGCCGATGAACCATGTGAAGTAGATGCCGAGGATGACGCTCAGCGGCCCGCCCCCCGAAAACGGGATAAAGACGAAGGTGATGAGCCGCCACACCTGCCCCATCAGCAGCAGGCTCTGGCTCAGGCCGAGATAGACTGAGATGAATTGGTTGACGAACAGCTCGATGGCGTAGACTAAAATCTGTCCGCCTACGATGATGGAGATGAGGTTGGGGATGCAAAAGCGGCCGTATTTCCGCTCAAGGTGGGAGATCCAGTTCATAGGCAGACGCCTCCGTGAAAAGAAATTTTTGCGGCCCATGTCCGGGGCCGTTTTCTGTCTTTCATTGTATCATGTTTGCCCGGCCCATTCAAGAAAATCCGTGGGAAGTGCGGGACTCCATTTTGAGGCGTTATCGGAAGAGTATCCCAGCTGGAATGATTTTTTAACTTTTTCCACTGGGTTTTCCACCGATTTTGTGAAAAAGAAGCGGGGTTTCCCACAGTGTTTTCCACTTTTTCCACCGAGTTTTCCACAGAAAATTGAGCTTTGGGTTATACACGATGTATTCTAAAACGGGAAAAGAGGGAAAATCTGGGGAGAAAAGAGGTCACAGAGCCTTTTTTTAAAAAGAAAGTCGAGGCCGAAAATTTATTTTCTGCGGCGTTTCGCGCTTGGGGCAAAAGCGCCTCTCCCCTCTGGAATTTTTGGCGCAAGAGTTTTCCACAAACGCTGCCCGGCAAAAACCATGTGTGGAAAACCGTGGGAAAACCCGGGTTTTCCACAAACTTCGCAGGGGGAGGGGGAAGAAAAGCGCCCCCGGGGCCGGACGGCCCGCAGAGGCGCTGGAATGCTGGAAAATTTATACGGCCCCGTAGATGCCGTGGACGGAGACTTCGCCGGTGAAGACCTTCTCCTCGCCGCTGTCGGTGCGGACGATGAGCCGGCCGTCGGCGTCCACGTCGATGGCTGTGCCGCTGCCTGTGCCGCCGCCCGGCAAATCGAAGGTGACGTGGCGGCCCAGGTTGACGCAGGCCGCCTTGTACTCGTCCCGGAAGGGAGCGAAGCCCTCCCGCGCGAAGGTGTAGAGCGGACGGTCAAAGCCGAAGTCCGTCAGCGCCTCGGCCAGCCACTGGGGGTCGGCGGCAAGGTCCACCTTCGCGCCCTGCAGCTCGAGGGAGGTGCCGTTGGGCAGGTTTGCGGCGTCGAAATAGCTCTGGGGCTGTGCCAGATTGATGCCGATACCGCAGACGATGCCCCGGCCCTGCATCTGGCAGCCGTAGCTGACGCTCTCGCAGAGGATGCCCACGATCTTTTTGCCGTTCAGCAGCAGGTCATTGGGCCATTTTATCCGGCAGTCCACGCCGTAGCGCTGGGCCAGCTGATCGCGGACGGCAAGGCTTGCCAGCAGCGGCAGGGTGGCAGGCTGGGCCAGCGGCTCCCGGATGACCGCCGTATAATAGAGGGCGCGGCCCTCGGCGTTCACCCAGCTGCGGCCAAGACGGCCCCGGCCTGCGGTCTGATTGGTGGTGTATACCGCGCCCACCGGGCCGAACTCCTCAAAATGCTCTTTTGCGTAAGCGTTGGTGCTGCCGCACTCGGACAGCCAGCGCACCTCGTTGATGCTCATGCTCTGGGTACCTCTTTGTGCTCGTGGCTGACCACCTTGCCGTCGGCAAGGGTCAGGATGCCGTAGGTGTTGGGGCCGGTGTAGCACCGGCCGCAGGAGCCGGGGTTGAACAGGAATACCCCGCCCCGCTCTTCTGCCACCGGGATGTGGGTGTGACCGAAGAGGGCGACGTTCGCGCCCCGGGCTGCGGCTGCGTCAGCCAGCGTGTCGAGGTCGTATTTCACCCCGTACAGATGGCCGTGGGTGTAGAAGACGACCACCCCGTCAAAGGCGGCAAGCCCGTCCAGCGGCTCCAGCGCACCGAAATCGCAGTTTCCGGCTACAGCATAGGCCCGCAGAGAGGGATAAAAGGTGAGCGCCTGCTCGAGGTCGCGCAGGCCGTCGCCCAGAAAGACGAGCGCGTCGATGCTGTCCGCCTCGGCGGCCAGAATGTTTTCGACGGTCAGACGGCTGTTGTGGCTGTCGCTCAAAATCAGAAGTTTCGTCACAGGAAAAGGCTCCTCCTCAAATTTTATTCCGGCTCGCGCTGCTGGATGGTCAGCAGTGCCTTATATACTTCGCTCTTGGAGTAGGGCGTCCCCTGGGCTGCGGCCTTGGCGGCGGCAGTGGGGCCGAAGCCCTGTCCGGTCAGCTCGAGGGCGCGCTGTGCGGCCTGCTCGAGGGTCATTTCTGCTTCCGGCTCTGTGGAAGCCGGCGCACCGGCCATGACCAGGACATACTCGCCTCTCGGCTCGTTGGCGGCGTAGTGGGCCTGTGCCTCCCCGAGGGTGGTCTTCCAGATCTCTTCGTGGAGCTTGGTCAGCTCACGGCAGAGGGTGATGCTCCGCTCCGGGCCGAAGGCGTTCACGAGGTCGTCCAGCGTCGTGCGCAGCTTGTGGGGTGCTTCGTAGAAGATGACGGTCCGCTTTTCACCCAGAAGCTCAGCAAGACGCTCTTTTTTCTGCTTCCGGTTCACGGGCAGAAAGCCCTCGAACACCCAGCGGGAGGTGTCCTGACCCGAGACGGCCAGCGCCGTCACGCAGGCGGACGCCGCCGGGACAGGCACGACTTTGATGCCCCGGGCCAGCGCGTCCCGCACGATGACCTCGCCCGGGTCAGAGACGCAGGGCATTCCGGCGTCCGAGCAGAGGGCGCAGTTCTCGCCCGCCTCAATCCGGCGCAGGATGCCCTCGCCCTTCTGCAATGCGTGCTCGTAGTAGCTGACCATCGGCTTTTTCAGGCCCAGATAGTTCAGCAGCCGCATGGTCACGCGGGTGTCCTCGGCGGCCACGAAGTCCGCCGCGCCGAAGGTGGCGGCCACGCGGGGCGGCATGTCGTCCAGATTGCCGATGGGGGTTGCCACGATATAAAGAATACCGGCCATGATTGACCTCCCTGATGTTGTTATTTTACTTCTCCGTACATCGCCGCCCCGGCGGTGATGAGCACATCCGGTTCGATGCGCAGGCCGGTGCGGCGGTTTTTCTGGGCTTCCACAAGGAAAAGCCACGGCGCGGCGTCAGGCTTATTCTTCACAAAGGCCAGACGCTTCGGCTCGAGGCGGTGCGCCCGCAGCACAGCCAGCACCTCGGCCAGACGCTCGGGCCGATGGCAGAGGGAAAGCTTTCCGCCGTCCTTCAGCAGGCGGAAACCACAGGCGCAGACATCCTCGAGGGTGCAGTCCGTCTCGTGGCGGGCCGTGGCACGGCCCGCGTCGGTGCTCTGCGGCCCGGCGGTAAAGTAGGGCGGGTTGCAGGCGCAGACATCGAACTGGCCCTCCCCTTCCCGGAAGGTGCGCAGGTCGGCGAGATAAGGGGTGATGTGCCCGATGCCCTGCGCGGCCACAGCCTCCTGTAAGAGCGCACTGGCCTCGGGCTGCAATTCCACGGCGGCGCAGGGGCCGCGATGGCCCCTGTCGTGCCACTCAAGGCTCACGATGCCGCAGCCGGAGCACAGGTCTGCCGCCTTCTGGCTGCGCCGCGGCTCGCAGAAGCGGGCCAGCAAAAGCGCGTCCGAGCCGAACCGGTGGACGGCGGAGCAGGATACTTCTGTTTTATTATACAAAATCTCGGTAGAATGTTCCATACGCCCGGCCGAAATCCTCCGACAAAATATTGTGTCCCGAAAGATGAAAAAATATGCAGGAAAGAAAAGCAGCAGACCCGCCTGGCAGGTCTGCTGCTTTTGATGCGTTATTCGCGCGCTATCTGCTAAAAAATTATTCAGCGGTGATAGCACCGGTGGGGCAAGCGCCCTCGCAAGCGCCGCAATCGATGCAGGCGTCTGCGTTCACGACTGCAACGCCGTTCTCAACAGCGACTGCACCAACGGGGCAAGCGCCCTCGCAAGCGCCGCAGCCAACACATGCGTCAGAAACCTTGTGTGCCATAATAGAACTCTCCTTTATCTCCCCGTGCTCAGTATTTATGAAGAAATCTGCCCCTGCACGGCTCTGGCAGACCCCTCGGAAATCATATCCTTGACTGCATTCTAACAAAGCCGTTTCAAAAAGGCAAGACTAACCGTACCCGCCCAAAAGCAATTTTTCGTTTTTTGGTGGGTTGCACAAAAGCACAGGCTAACTTTTGGAGAAATTTGAAGAGGTTTTTTGGCGAAAATCACGAAGCAAAGTTAGTTTTAACAGACTAACCGCTCGAAGATCCCGCCATTTCCGGCCTCTTATTTTTTATCTTTTCTGCCGCAGCCGGGGCAGGACGAGGTGCCGTCGGCGTTGGCCGAAGCCACCACCGGGGCAGGGTCGCGCACGCCGGAATAATCGTCGTCCGGGTCGGGGCGGCGGGGTGCGCGCCTGCCGCCGGAGATATACTCGCAGACGCTTACCTTATAGTACCGGGGCGCGAAGGCCTCGGTGCCGCAGCGCACCCGCAGATAGCCGGAGATGGGGTTGACCTCGAGCACAGTGCCGAGGCCGTCCGGCGTGCGGACGGTGCTGCCCACCATGGGCATGATGCTGTTCAGGTACTCGTAGGCGTTCTCCTCGTAGGCCAGGCAGCACATCAGGCGGCCGCAGGCACCACTGATCTTGGCCGGGTTGAGGGAAAGACCCTGCTCTTTTGCCATCTTGATGGAGACGGGCTGAAAGTCTTTCAGGAAGCGGCTGCAGCAGAAGGGCTGGCCGCAGATGCCCAGACCGCCTATCATCTTGCTCTCGTCGCGCACGCCGATCTGGCGCAGCTCGATGCGGGTGTGGAAGATGCCGGCCAGGTCCTTGACCAGCTCACGGAAGTCCACACGGCCATCGGCGGTGAAATAGAACATGATCTTGGAGCGGTCGAGGGTGTATTCGGCCTCCACCAGCTTCATTTCCAGCCCGTGGCGGGCGATGCACTCCTGACAGGTGTGGTAGGCGCGCTTTTCGTCCTCACGGTTCTGGCGCATCCGGCGCACGTCTACGCTGTCGGCCATCCGGGTGATGGGCTTGAGGGCCTTGGGGACAGCGGAGTCGGCGATCTCCTTCACGCCCTGCACCACTTCGCCGCACTCCACGCCCCGGGCCGTCTCGACGATAACATAGTCGCCGGTCTTGATGGGGGTGTCTGCGGGGTCAAAATAATAGGTCTTGCCGTTGTCCTTGAAACGGACGGATATAACTTTCTTCATAGCATTCCTCTTTGGGGTCGTATCGAACGTATATAAGCCCGGAACATGGGCCTTGAGCAGTCTGGATAGGCGCTGTGCCTGAAATTGCGATAAAATTCCATTCTGCATTCTAGTATAGCATAATCCGGCCCGTATTTCCACGAAATATGGCAAGAAAGCAGCCGGGATATTCCCATTGACTTCCTAAACCAAGGTGGCTTAAGGAAAGTTTTGTTAAATATTAACCTCAGGACTATTGCAAGGAAGATTCCCTCGTGTATAATAGGAACGATAAGAAGCGTTCAGAGTGTGCTGCCGTGGTTGCGGCGTACCTCTTGCCGCGCGGCGGTATAAAAAAGAAATGGATAGGAAATCATGGAAAAATTCAGTGTCAAAAAGCCGTTCACCATCCTTGTTGCGGTCATCATGGTCCTGCTGCTGGGCTTCGTGTCCATCACGAACATGCAGACGAACCTTCTGCCCGACATCAGCACGCCATACCTCATGGTGGTCACCGTCTACCCCGGTGCCAGCCCGGAGCGTGTGGAGTCAGAAGTCTCCGATGTGATGGAGAACGCGCTGGGTACAGTGTCCGGCGTCGAGAGCATCACGGCGACCTCGGCAGAAAACTACAGCCTTCTGCTCATGAAATTCGCCGAAGGCACCGACATGAACAGCGCGATGGTCAAGACCTCCAACAAGGTGGACCAGACCGCGACCGGCCTGCCCAGCACCTGTCTGACCCCCTCCATCATCGAGTACAGCCTGAACATGAACGCCTTTATGACGGTGGCTGTCAGCCGGGAGGGCAGCGATGTCTACGATCTGTCGGACTTCGTGGATAACACCCTTGTGCCTTATGTGGGCCGCACCAGCGGCGTTTCCAGCGTGTCAGCCAACGGCCTCATCGAAAAGATGGTGCAGGTGCAGCTGAATCAGGATAAGATAGACGAAGTGAACGCCCGCCTGCTGGAGCTCATCGACACCCAGCTGGCCGACGCCCGCGCCCGGCTCGACGCCGCTGAGGCGCAGATCGCCGCGGGCCGCGCCGAGTATGAAAAACAGCTGAAAAACTTCGGCAACACCGTCTCCGATACGGTCATGGCCCAGATGGGTACGGAGGTGGCCGACGCCGTCACCGTCGTGCGCGACCAGGCGCAGGCTTTGCTGAACAGCGTCAACCAGCTCATCGGCGTGGTCAATGAGCCGGAGATCCAGCAGGCCCTCATCGACGTCCGCGACGGCCTGCAGCGTGTCGTGGACCAGTTCAACCAGACCGGTATGCGGGACATCGACTCCCTCATCGAGATCGTCGGCGAGCTGCGCGACATCACCGATAAGCTCACCGCCGCTCTGCAGGAGCTGCAGGGCCGTCTGGGTACCAGCGACGGCACCGTCTCCGACCTTGCCAACGAGCTGGAAGTCTCCAACAGCCTGAGCACCATTTATAAGACTCTGGACGAGGTCATCAAAGCCATGGACAATGTCCCCGGCCTGATGAACCAGTTCTCCGTCGCTCTGGGCAGCTATTCCAGCCAGCAGCTCAGCGCCTATATGCAGTTCACCGAGGCCCGGGAGAAGCTGAAGGACTACGAAAACCAGCTGGAAGACGCCAAGCAGCTCTACGAGGAGACCAAGGAAAAGGCTCTTGCCAGCGCCGATGTGGCCAAGCAGCTGGACATCAAGACCCTCGCTCAGCTCATCTACGCCCAGAACTTCTCGATGCCTGCCGGCTACGTCGCCGATAAGAGCGGCGAGTCCTGGCTGCTGAAGGTCGGCGAAGAGTACGACAGCGTTTCGGACATCGAGGGCGCACTTCTGCTCCACGTCGATGGCTTCGGCGATGTCCGCCTCTCCGATGTGGCCGACGTGGCCGTCATCGACAACGCCGAGGCCAGCTACACCCGCCTGAACGGGGAGCGGGCCGTGGTGCTGAAAATTTTCCGCAACGCCAATTCCAGCGCCAGCAGCGTCTCGGACGGCTGCCTGAAGGCATTCAAGGAGCTGCAGGCCCAGTATTCTGACCTTCACGTCGTCGTCCTGTCCAACCAGGGCAACTACATCACCATCATCGTCAACAGCATCATCAGCAGTATGCTGGTGGGCGCCGCGCTGGCCATCATCGTGCTGGCCATCTTCCTGAAGGACGTCAAGCCTACCCTCGTGGTCGGCGTCAGCATCCCGCTGTCCGTCCTGTTTGCCGTCGTTCTGATGTACTTCACCGGCCTCGACATGAACATCATGACGCTGGCGGGCCTGTCGCTGGGCGTCGGTATGCTGGTGGATAACTCGGTCGTCGTCATCGAGAACATCTACCGTCTGCGGGGCCGGGGCGTACCGGCGGCCCGCGCCGCCGTGCAGGGCGCTCGTCAGGTGGGCATGTCGGTCGTGGCCTCTACCCTTACTTCGGTCTGCGTCTTCCTGCCGGTGGTGTTCGCCTCCGGCACGGTGCGCAGCCTGCTGCAGCCCATGTCCATGTGCATCGGCTACTGCCTGATGGCCTCTCTCATCGTGGCCATCACCGTCGTGCCTGCCGCTGCTTCCACCGTCCTGAAAAAGGCTGAGCCGAAGCGTCTGGTCTGGTTCGAAAAGATCCAGGATAAGTATGCCCACAGCCTTGAGTGGTGCCTGAAGCACCGCGCTCTGCCGCTGCTGGCCGCTGTCGTGCTGCTGGCCTTCTGCGGCTGGAAGGTCTTCTCCATGGGCGTCGTCCTTCTGCCTGAAATTTCCAGCAATGAGGCCACCATCGCCCTCTCCACCGACGACGGCCTGACCAAAGAGGAATCCTACGGTGTGGCCGGACAGGTCGTCGAGGCCGTCATGGCCGTGGATGGCGTGAAAGAGGTGGGCGTCACCACCGATACCACTGTGGCCGGCATCGACATCGGTCAGCTGGGCCTGCCCAGCGCTATCACCGACCTGCTGAGCGCCGCCAACAGCTACGGCAGCTACCGGTTCAACGTCATGCTGGACCAGTCCCTGTCCTCTACCCGGATCGCCGCCGTGGAGCAGGCCCTGAAAGATGCCGTTTCCGGCGTCGAGAACTGCACCGGCACCGTCGAGATCAGCGGGATGCAGGACCTGACCAGCCAGCTGAGCAGCGGCCTCTCGGTCAAGATCTACGGCCCCGACGCCGATACCATTACCGCACTGGGCGATAAGGTCGTCCAGATGGTCAACGACACCGAGGGCTTCACCAATGCCGCCACCGGCCTCGGCCAGGGCGATGCGACCATCAATCTGGACATCGACCGCGACAAGGTCCGCGCCTATGGCCTGACGGTTGCGCAGGTCTACCAGCAGATCGCCGCCAAGCTCACCACCACCACGACGGCGGAGACGCCCGTCACGGTGGACGGCTCCACCATGAAAGTCCAGATCAGCGATAATCTTGACCCTGTGACCAAGGAAAACATGATGGACATGACCTTCACCACCAGCGTCATGGACGCCACCGGCACCATCACCACCGGCACCTGCACGCTGGGCGACATTGCTTCCTGGACGACGGGTACTGCCCCCGACTCCATCACCAGCGAGAACCAGACCCGCTACATCACGGTGACGGCAGACACGCTGGACGGCTACAACACCACGGTCCAGTCCCGCGTGCTGCAGAAGAAGCTGGACGCCTTCGCCCTCACCGATGAGATGCCCGAGGGCTGCTCCTTCTCGCTGGACGGCGAGTCCTCCACCGTCAACATGATGGTCGATGAGATGGTGCAGTGGATGGCTCTGGCCCTGCCCTTCGTCTATCTGGTCATGGTGGCTCAGTTCCAGAGCCTGCTGTCCCCCTTCATCGTCCTGTTCACGGTGCCGCTGGCCTTCACCGGCGGCCTGCTGGGTATGCTGGTCACCGGCCAGCAGCTGACCATGATCTCCCTGATGGGCTTCATCGTCCTGATGGGTACCGTCGTCAACAACGGCATCGTCTTCGTGGACTACGCCAACCAGCTGCGTCTGGGTGGTCTGGAGCGCCGTGCGGCCCTTGTCGCCACCGGCAAGACCCGTATGCGTCCTATCCTCATGACCACCCTGACCACCGTTCTGGCCATGCTGCAGATGGTGTTCAGCAACGATATGGCGAGCCAGCTCATGAGCGGCATGGCCATCGTCATCATCTGCGGCCTGAGCTATGCCACCCTGATGACCCTGTACATCGTCCCCATCCTCTACGACATCCTCTTCAAGAAGCCGCCGCTGGTGGTCGATGTGGGTGACGACGGGATGGACGACATCCCCGACGATGCCGCCGAGTATATCGCGCAGTCGAACGCCGCCGAGGCTCAGCCCGCCCAGCCGGAGGCCTGAGGCTGTCTCCTATCTATATAGAATAAGTATCTGCCCCGAAACCGCTGCACAGTCTGATGTGCGGCGGTTTCTTTTGTTCCCTGATAGCAGCAGCGTCCGGGGCGCGCCGGGAAAGCACCGCCTATCGGGGATAGCAGGGCCCGCCCTTTTGCGCCACAGTGGCCCCCAAGCGGGCAGCTCAGACCTGACCGTCATGCCAATGGCTCTCCCTTTGGGAGAGGTGTCACCGAAGGTGACGGAGAGGGCAAGCCCGGCAAGATAGAGCCGCTATGCAGCGATAAGCAGACTTTTTGTCAGAGCGAGCCATCGCCGCGCTCGAAGTTTTTTATCAGCGTCCTTGCCCTCTCAGGCGCTTCGCGCCAGCTCTCCCAAAGGGAGAGCCTTTTAAGATGAAAGGCGTTTCGCAATATGTCCAAAAAATCTCTCGAAATTTTGGAAGATAAATCTAAAATCATTCTCACACAAGGCTGGAAAACTATGCTATAATCATAGTTATGGATGAGGCCGGGGCTGCGCTGCCCTGACCGAAAATAATGAAGAAGGAGGCGAGCCTTATGGCGCAGTTCCGCTCCAAGCCCTTTGGTGTGACCCAAAACGGTGATAAGGTGGATGAATACATCATCTCCAATCCCGGTGGACTTGAGATCAGCGTGCTGAACTATGGCTGTGTGATCAAAAATCTCTTTGTCCCTACAAAAACGGGTATGGTGGATGTGGTCGTCGGGCACGACACCCTCGCCGACTATGAGGCGGATTTCAACTCATCCGGCAGCACCTGCTGCGGTGCGTTCGTGGGCCGGTACGCCAACCGCATTGAAAATGCGGAATTTTCTCTCAGCGGCAAGACCTACAAGCTGGAATCCAACAATGGCAAAAATCACCTGCACGGCACCTTCCCCCGCAAAATTTACGATGTGAAGATGTTCGGCGACACCCTTTTGATGGAGACCGAAAGCCCGGCGGGCGAAGACGGTTTCCCCGGAAATCTGAAGGTCAGTGTGCGGTATATCCTCACGCCGGACAACACCCTGCGGATGGACTACCGTGTGTCCACCGACGAGGACACCATCATCAACCTGACCAACCACACCTACTTCAACCTCGACGGCGGCGGCAATGTGCTGGGCCAGAAGCTCCGCATTTACGCTTCCAACTACCTCGAGGGCAACAACGAGACCTGCCCCACGGGCAAGATCCTGCCTGTGGACGGTACGCCGATGGACTTCCGCACCGGAAAGCCTCTGGGACGCGACCTCGACACCGGCTTCTACCAGACCACCATGGCGGGCGGCGGCTTCGACCACTGCTATGTCCTCGACCGGCCCCGGGGCGCCAGCCAGAGCCTCTGCGCCTGGGCGTCCAGCGACAAGACCGGCATCAGCATGAAGATGTACACCACCCAGCCGGGCATCCAGCTCTACACCGGCAACTTCCTGCAGAACTGCCCCTCCCCCGGCAAGGGCGGCGTCCCGCTGGAAAAGTACGGCGGCTTTGCCCTTGAGACCCAGCACTTCCCCTGTAGCCCCTCTCACCCGGAGTTCCCGACGACGGTGCTGCGGGCAGGCAAAGTCTTCCGGGCCAACACTACGCTCCGCTTCTTCACCGGCCGTCAGTGCGGCCGTTTGTAAGCAAATATCAGCCGCAGCAAAGGGCAGCTCTCTTGCGGGAGCTGTCCTTTGCTGTTTTTTGCGTGTCCTCTCCATGCCTTGAAGACTAAAAATCTTTGCAGTTCATCAGACTGGCTGAAAAGATGCAACAAAAATACATTTTAATAAAAAAGCCGGTACTTGATTCTCTGCGCAAAAAGCGGTATCCTTTAGTCAGACAGAGCACAAGGGCTCTGCGCAAAGCAACATCTGGAACAAGAGAGGTACTGGACATGGCTATTTTGGTTTCCGGCGGCGCAGGCTACATCGGCAGCCACACCTGCATCGAGCTCCTGAATGCCGGCTACGACGTTGTCGTGGCGGACAATTACTACAATGCATCCCCTGTGGTCCTCGACCGCGTCAAGCAGATCACCGGCAAGGACTTCCGCTTCTATCAGGCCGATATGACCAAACACGAGGATGTGGAGAAGATCTTCGCCGAGTGTCCCGACATCACGGCGGTCATCCAGTTCGCAGCCTATAAGGCCGTCGGCGAGAGCGTGTCCAAGCCCATCGAATACTACTACAATAACCTCAACTGCACGCTGGTCATCCTGGATGTGATGCGCAGGCACAACTGCCACAACTTCGTGTTCAGCTCCTCCGCCACCGTCTACGGCGACCCCGCCAGTGTGCCGATCACCGAGGACTTCCCCGTGGGTGCCACCACCAACCCCTACGGCACCACCAAGGCCATGACCGAGCGCATCCTCACCGATGTCTGCAAGGCTGACCCCGCCCTGAACGTGGCTCTGCTGCGCTACTTCAACCCCATCGGCGCCCACAAGTCCGGCCTCATCGGCGAGGACCCCAACGGCATCCCCAACAACCTCATGCCCTACATCGCCAAGGTGGCTGTGGGCAAGCTGGAAAAGGTCCATGTCTTCGGCAATGACTACCCCACCCCCGACGGCACCGGCGTCCGCGACTACATCCATGTCGTGGACCTGGCCCGCGGCCATGTCTGCGCCATCAAGAAGCTGGAAACGAACTGCGGCCTCTTCATCTGCAACCTCGGCACCGGCAAGGGCTACAGCGTGCTGGATGTCATCCACGCCTTCGAGAAGGCCTGCGGCAAGCCCATCCCCTACGTCATCGAAGCCCGCCGCCCCGGCGACATCGCCGAGTGCTATGCCGACCCCACCAAGGCCAGGAACGAGCTTGGCTGGGTGGCTGAGTACGGCATCGAGGAGATGTGCGCCGACAGCTGGAACTGGCAGAAGAAGAACCCGGATGGCTACAATACGGTAAAGTAAGCGCCAAGAGCGCAAGCGTGATAGAAAAAGAACCTGTCCTGCGATTTATTTCGAGGACAGGTTCTTTTTTTGATATTCAAGAAACTGGATGTACTCCTGTACCTTTTCGGTGTCCTCAGAAGTAAAATCGACCGGAAGCAGAAGTGTATTTGCAGACCGTTCGTAAGGGAAAGGCTCCCGGATAAGCCCCAGCAGATAATCGAGAGAGACGTTGAAAATTCTGGCGATCTTTACCTTGGTGGTGTCATCGGGTACACTGCGACCGCACTCGTAGGCAGAGATGGTCAGCGGTGAAAGGGAAAGCTTTTCTGCCAGCTCGGCCTGTGTCATTCTGAAATCTTTCCGGAGTTCCCGTAGAATATCGCCAAACATAACAGACCTCTCCTTTTTGCTGATTTGCTAAAGTATAGCTTTGGATTATAGTAAAAACGGAGAAAATATGGCGTTCTTTATAGATTTGCTTGACAAACTATTGTTAATGATATACTTTTAGGGCGGGACTATTCGTCTTTTCCATAGTTTAGGACAGGAGGAACAAAAAATGAAACTTCTTAAAAAGGCTGTAGCAACTGCTCTTGCAATGTTGATGCTTACCGCTTGCAGTGGTGGCGGTGGTGGTGGAGCAGGCGGCGGCACGCCCGTTGCACCTGTTACACCTTCTGCTTTCAGCAATACAAAAACGTATAAGACTGCACAGAGCGGAAAAGGCAAGAACCTGTATGCTGAATATTATGGAGCAGAAAACAACAAGGGCGGCACGCTGGTGCCGGATAAGAGTCTGCTGACAAAACAGGGAACACTGAATGGAAATTTTTATGCAGACCTCTATGATGGCAACGATTTGTATATGACGTATATCGATAATCAGGGAAATAGTGGGGTGGTCGTTTATTGTAATGACGGCGGAAAAGGCCCTTATAGCGAATATGCAGAAGTCGCAAAAAAGGGTGGAGCAAAAAACATCGACGGAAAAAATATCTGGATCGATGCGCAAGCGATTTTTGGAAGCCCTGATAAAGTAGAAGCCAATAAAGATGTGGCAGAGGAAATGTCCAAACTGGATGCTTCAAAGATGGATGCTTCCGTGGGTACCTATACGATTCCGGGAACTACACAGAAGTATTACGCTGAAATCTTTACCCTCAAGGCTGACCCTGCGTGGAGTCAGACCTATGCGTATGATGACAACGATGAACTCAAAGCAATCGTTACGGTAGACCATGATGATATTGAGGGGCTTTTCTTCAACAAATTTGAGTTTGATTCTTCGATGTTCAATGCTGCAAAATTGAATAAAACAGGCTATAACGCGACGGATGTTACTACTGAATATCTTGCGGGCCTGAAAAAGTAAAATGCCCATAAGCAAATAGCCGCATCCGGCAGCGTCTCACAGCATCTTATACTGTGGGGCGCTGTTTTTTTCAGTTTCTCTTGACAACGCCGGAAAGTTAGCCTATATTACTGTTGTTAATGCAAACTAACAAACGCGCTCGAGAGGAACATTCCATATGACGTTGAAAGATTTGAACATCGGCGAGACCGCCGTGGTCGGGACCGTGGGCGGCGAAGGCGCTCTGCGGCAGCATTTTCTGGATATGGGGCTGATCCCCGGCGAGGAGGTCACACTGGTCAAATTTGCCCCGATGGGCGACCCGATGGAGCTGAGCATCCACGGCTACGAGCTGACCCTCCGGCTGGACGATGCCGCCCGCATCGGGGTCACTCTGGCCAAAGCCCCGGCGGCGAAAAAGGCGGCGGCAGAAAGTGAAAAGCCGGTGGAGCACCCGGGCCTCGGCGAAGGCGGACGCTACCACACCAAAAAGGGCGAGAACCCTCTGCCCGACGGCACGACCCTTACCTTTGCGCTGGCGGGCAACCAGAACTGCGGCAAGACGACCCTCTTCAACCAGCTCACCGGCTCCAACCAGCACGTCGGCAATTTCCCGGGTGTGACGGTGGACCGCAAGAGCGGTGCGATCCGGAACAACCCGAATACGGAGGTCACAGACCTGCCCGGCATCTACTCCATGTCGCCCTATACCAGCGAGGAGATCGTGACCCGGCAGTTCATCATCGGCGAGAAGCCCACGGGCATCATCAATATCGTGGACGCCACCAACATCGAGAGGAATCTGTACCTCACCATGCAGCTCATGGAGCTGGATACGCCGATGGTGCTGGCGCTGAACATGATGGACGAGATGCGCGGCAACGGCGGCACTGTCCGCATCAATAAGATGGAGGCCATGCTGGGCATCCCGGTCGTGCCGATCTCTGCGGCAAAGAACGAGGGCGTGGACGAGCTGGTGGATCATGCGCTCCATGTCGCAAAGTATCAGGAGCGGCCGGGCCGGATGGATTTCTGCGGCGAGGCGGATCACGGCGGCGCAGTCCACCGCTGCATCCACGGCATCATCCACCTGATCGAGGATCATGCCAAGGCCGCAGGCATCCCGGTGCGCTTTGCGGCCACAAAGCTCGTGGAGGGCGACCAGCGCATCGAGGCGGCCCTGAAGCTCGACCAGAACGAAAAAGAGATGATCGAGCACATCATCGTCCAGATGGAGCAGGAGCGGGGTCTGGACCGCGCCGCGGCCATCGCGGATATGCGGTTCCACTTCATCCACCAGTTGGTGGAGCAGACCGTCGTGAAGCCCCGCCAGAGCAAGGAGCAGCTCCGCTCGGCCCGGATCGACCGGTTCCTCACGGGCCGCTATACCGCCATCCCGGCCTTTGTGGGCATCATGGCGCTGGTGTTCTACCTCACCTTCGGCGTCATCGGTCTGGCGCTCCAGAACCTGCTGGAAGTGGGCATTGATGCCCTGACCGCCGCGGTGGACTCCACCCTCACGGCGTGGAATGTCAACGCAGCCGTCCACTCGCTGGTCATCGACGGCATCTTCACCGGCGTGGGCAGTGTGTTGAGCTTCCTGCCCATCATCGTGACCCTGTTCTTCTTCCTCTCTCTGCTGGAGGATACCGGATACATGGCCCGCGTGGCATTCGTGATGGATAAGCTTCTCCGCCGCATCGGCCTCTCGGGGCGCAGCATCGTGCCAATGCTCATCGGCTTCGGCTGCACCGTCCCCGGCGTCATGGCCAGCCGCACCCTGCCCTCGGAGCGCGACCGCAAAATGACCATCCTGCTCACCCCCTTTATGAGCTGCTCGGCCAAGCTGCCCATCTACAGCCTGTTTGCGGCGGCCTTCTTCCCGGAGCACGCGGCTCTGGTGATGGTCAGCCTCTATTTCCTCGGCATTGCGGTGGGCATTCTGATGGCCATCCTGCTGAAGAGCAGTGTCTTTAAGGGCGAGGCCGTCCCCTTTGTGATGGAGCTGCCCAACTACCGCCTGCCCGGCCTCAAGAATGTGGTCCAGCTGCTCTGGGAAAAGGCCCGCGATTTCCTCCAGCGCGCCTTTACGGTCATCTTTGTGGCGACCATCATCATCTGGTTCCTGCAGAGCTTCGACCTGCGGCTCAGCCTTACCGCTGACCCGCAGCAGAGCATCCTTGCATGGCTGGCCAGCGGTATCGCGCCGCTGTTTGCGCCACTGGGCTTTGCCGACTGGCGGGTGTCTACGGCCCTGATCACCGGCTTTATGGCCAAGGAGAGCGTCGTTTCGACCCTCACCATCCTCTATGGCTCCTCTGCGGCCTTTGCCGCCGCGCTGTCCCCGGCGGCGGCTGCACCCCTGCTGGTGTTCTGCCTGCTCTATACGCCCTGCATCGCGGCGGTGGCCTCGGTCAAGCGGGAGCTGGGCGGCAGGTGGGCGTTTATCATGGTGGCAAATCAGTGCATCGTAGCATGGCTGGCGGCCTTCGGCACGCGGCTCATCATGATGCTGTAAAGAAAACGGAAACAGGGAGCGGCCTGCAAGATGCGGGCCGCTCCTTTTCTCTTGACGATCGCTGCGTTTTTGTGCTATTATTGCTTCAAATTTGAATGATATAATTTTGAACCACAAGGAGGCGTTCCATGAATACCCCGGGCATCGAATTCGGGCGGAAGACCTCGGCGGCTTACGCCGCCCTCTGCAAGCCCCTGTGCCAGAAGCTCCATCTGCCCCAGACGGCTTTTGACATCCTGATGTTCCTCGCCAACAACCCCGGCTACCAGACCGCCAGCGACGTGGTAGAGGTGCGCAAACTGAAAGCAAACCTCGTCTCGGTGAACATAGACCGTCTGGTGCAGGAGGGCTACCTCGTCCGCGAGGCTGACCCCGGCGACCGCCGCCGCACCCTGCTGCGCTGCGCCGAAAAAGCCTGCCCCATCATCGAGCAGGGCCGGGCCTTGCAGGAGGAATTTGGTGCGCGTCTGCTGGAGCACACCAATGAAGCACAGCGAAAGGCGTTCTTCGAGACGATGGACATTATAAATGAGAATCTGGACGCCATTCTGGAAGGAGAAGCATGAACGTTTTATCCTCGGCGTGGTGGTCGTGGGCTTCAACTGGCTCAGCTGACCGTATCGGGACAAAAAGAAATGCCTGTGCGGCAGATGCCGCACAGGCATTTTGAATGTTCTTTTAACGGACGAACTCGACATCAACGTCGCCGTTCTTGGTGGTGAGGTTCAGCTTGTTGGGGGCATCTGCATTCTGCTGCAGGGTGTCCTTGCCGAAGAAGAGGAAGTTCTTGTCGCTGGCGTCGGAGACGCGGATCTTGCCGCCGCCTGCGGCCAGCTCAAGGCCGTAAGAGCTGCCGCTGCCGATCACGGAGCCGGTGATGCTGCCGTTCTGCACCTTGGCGCTGCAGACGTTGGCAGAGATGTTTTCCAGCTTGAGGGTGCCGCTGTTCTGGATGGTGGCGGCCACATTCTGGGAGGTGACGCCGCTCATGGTGATCTTGCCGTTGCGGGTGGTGCCGCTCAGGGTGGAGCCGTTGAAGTTCGACACCTCGATGCGGCCATTGTCGGTGGTGAGGCTGGCGGTCTGTGCCGAAACGCCGTCCAGCGTGATGCTGTCGTTGGTGGTGCTGACGGTGATGTTTGCCAGCGTCTGGCGGGGTATCTGCAGCGTCAGAGTGCAGCTGCGGGTGTCCTGGCTCTGGATGAGGAGGGAAGCGTTGGGCTCCTGGGTCTTGGTCACGGTGAGGGTGCTGCCCGCCACCGCGAAGTCGTAGAGCTTGGAGCTTTCAAAGGCGTAGCTCGAGGTGTAGGTGTAATCGGCGCGGATGTGGTCGATGTCGGCGGCCTGCAGAATGACCGCAGCGCTGCTGTCCTGCACCACGATGGCGTTGATGCCGGCCGGTGCGTCATAGCTGGCGCTGTAAGTGGCCACAGATGCCGCCGCGCCGCAGAAGAGCGCAGCCGCCGTGACAGCTGTCAGAAGAGCGAGAAGAAACTTTTTCATAAGGAAAACCTCCTGTCGCAATAAAATAGATGAGCGGAATGTCCCGCAGAAGATTTTACTTTATCCGTCCGGGCCGCAGCTGCGGCCCGGATAGAATCTCTCACCCTAAAAATACCGCAGCAGAGAAAAAAAGTCAAGAGAGAAAAAATGAACAATAAAAAACGCCTGCACAGTGGTGCAGGCGCAAAAGCAGGATAAATTATTTCTCTTCGATGGTGGAGTGCTCGATGACATAGTCGGCAGCGCGGCGGATGCCCTCGTTGCGGCGGATGGCCTCCACGTTGGACGCAGCCTTGACTTCCTCGAGGGTCTTCTTGGTGCGCTCAGCGCGCTCGGACAGGGTCTTGTCGATGTCCGCCTCAGTGGGAACGAGGCCCTCGTTCTGAGCGATCTGCAGCAGGGCCATCCGGGCGCGGGTGTTCTTCTCCGCAGCAGTGCGGACGGCGGCAGTGAAGCTCTCGCGGGTCTGATGGATCTGGCTCAGGTAGCGGTCGAGGCTCAGGCGCTGCATCTGCAGCTGCTGCTGGACCCGCTCCATCTCCTGCTGATAGGCGCTCTCGACGAGAACGCTGGGCAGCTCGCCCTCAGCGGCTGCGGCCAGCTGGGTGAGGATGGCGTCCTTGGCGCGGTTGAGCGCGGCGGCGTGTTTGCTGTCGTGGAGCTGCTGACGGATCTGGGCGCGGAACTCGTCCATGGTGTCCACATTGGCAGCCTTCTTGGCAAAATCGCTGTTCAGAGCGGGCAGCTGGCGGACGCAGACGTCGTGCAGCTTGATTTTGAAGACCACGGGCTTGCCGGCCAGGTCCTTGACGTGGTAGCGGGCCGGGAAGGTGACGAAGATGTCGAACGCCTCGCCGCCCTTGTGGCCGAGGATGCCTTCCTCGAAGCCGGGGATCATCCGGCCGCTGCCCAGCTGCAGGGTCTGGTTCTGGGCGGCGCCGCCGTTGAAGGGCTTGCCTTCCAGCAGGCCCTCGTAGTCGATGTGGACGATGTTGCCCTTGACGGCCGGACCCTTGTGAGGCACCAACTCAGCGGCCATGGCGCGGCGGCGCTCCAGCACAGCGTCGATCTCCTTGTCGGTGACTTCCGGGGTGACGCACTCGGTCTTGAAGCCGGTGGTCTGGGTCAGGCTCAGCTCAGGCTGCAGGGCGGTGGTGGCAGTGGCCACAAAGCCCTCGTCCTTCTTCACGCTGACCAGGTCGTAGACCGGCTCGTCCACAGCGTGGAAGCTGTGTTCTGCCATCGCTGCGTCGTACAGGGCCGGGACGTCCTTGTCCATCAAATCGTTGATGGCGTCGTACCAGAAGGTGTGCTCGCCGCGGTCGGCCTCGATCTGGGCGCGGTCAGCCTCGCCCTTGGCAAAGCCCTTGATGGTGTACGTTGCGCGGGTGCGCTCGTACACGGCGTTGGACGCAGCTTCCAGCTCCTCAGCCGAAGCGCTGAAAGTCATTTTGCAGACACTCTTTTCGGGAGTTTCCACGCTTACCAGTTTCATAGGTTCTACCCTCCGTGCTGCCCCCTGAAAGGGCAAGATTCAAAGCATTATAAAGTTATTATAGCACAATAAGCTCAAAAGCGGTATAATAAAAAGAAAGAAAATCTGTTCTTTTGTCAGCGAATGGGGTCCCGGGCGCTGCAAAACGGAAGGAAGTGTACATCTCATGCGTCTGTTCGACGTTCTCGGGCCGGTGATGATCGGCCCCTCCTCCAGCCATACGGCGGGTGCCGCCCGCATTGGATATACGGCCCAGAAGCTGCTGGGCGACGTCCCCGCCGAGGCGGACATTGGGCTCTATGGCAGCTTTGCCACCACAGGCCGGGGCCACGGCACTGACCGTGCGCTGGTGGCGGGCCTGCTGGGCCTCCGCCCGGACGACCCCCGCCTGCCCGACAGCTTCGCGCTGGCCGAGGAGGCCGGCATGAAGTTCACCATCCATCCGGTGGAGCTCCGTGCCGCCCACCCGAATACGGCGGTGCTTACCTTAAAGAGTAAGGCGGGCTGGACCCTCGTCCTGAAGGCGGCCTCTGTGGGCGGCGGACGCATCCGCGTGACGGAGATCGACGGCGTGCCCGCCGACTTTGGCGGGGACAGCAACACCCTTATCATCCATAACGAGGACACCCCCGGCTGCATCGCCGAGGTCACTATGTCGCTGGCCCAGCGCCGCATCAACATCGCGTCCATGCAGGTGTTCCGCGCCGCGACGGGCGGCTACGCCGTTATGGTGCTGGAATGCGACTCCCACATCCCCCACGTGCTGGAACAGCAGATGGCCGTGATGCCGGGCATCCGCAAAGTCACCTGCCTGAACATCGACGAGCCGGAAGAATGCGAGGAGGGCTGAGAAGTGTCGTTTTTATCCTGTAAAGAGATGCTGGCCGCTGCCCGCAGCCAGAATATTTCCCTTTCGGAGGCCATCCTCCGCAGCGATTTGGCCGAGAGCCGCCTCACTGAGGCCCACAGCCGGGAGATGATGCGCCACCTCTGGCAGGTGATGCAGGCCACCAGCCGGGACTATGACCCGGCCCAGAGCAGCCGAAGCGGCCTTTCGGGCGGCGATGCGGCCAAGGTGGAGCAGGCCCATCAGGAAGGAAAGAGCCTTGGCGGCGATTACCTCGCCGCAGTGACGGCCGAAGCTCTCAAGACCGCCGAGTGCAACGCCTGCATGAAGCGCATCGTCGCTGCCCCCACGGCGGGCAGCTGCGGCGTCCTGCCCGCTGTTCTGCTGCCGCTGGCCCGCAGCGGCGAGGCCGACGAAGAGTCCATTTGCGACGCCCTCTATGT
>OGEC01000202.1_pt1 | contig 52574 bp, 48 predicted proteins | sample 1570551 | NCBI WGS metagenome assembly OGEC01 (sample SAMEA2582127, study PRJEB24529) | metagenome | biome: Human gut stool | place: China | collected 2011 | reverse complement strand
GAAGGTAGACAAGATGTAGATATCTTCCGTGCACAAATGGAATTTTATTTCTAATTCATATATTATTAATAAATTTAAAAGAACTACTTTTTAAGTAGTTCTTTTTTATAAAATCTTAATATTTATTTAATATTTATAATATATAATATAAATTTTAAACATATTTAGTTATTAATATAATTTATAAAAAATGGTTGCATTTTTTTGAAGATGGTGATATTATATAAAACCATCAAACGGGTTTTATATAATATCGTGAAATTTTAATTTCATAAACATGAAATATAAGGAGAGAGATTTTGACACATTTAGAAGCTTTAGCAAAAGCAGAACAATATCAAAGTAAAATGGCAAAAATTGCCAAAAAAAGTTATTGGAAGCCACAATATCATATTAGTGCTCCTGCAAATTGGATTAATGACCCTAATGGATTTTGTTATTTTAATGGTGAATATCATGTATTTTATCAATATCATCCATATTCTAGCCAATGGGGTCCTATGCATTGGGGACATGTAGCAAGTAAGGATTTAGTTAATTGGAAAACAAAACCGATAGCACTTGCACCAACTGATGAATATGATAGAGATGGTTGCTTTTCTGGTAGTGCAATAGAAAAAGATAATACTTTATATCTTTTTTATACAGGACATGTAGTTTTGGATAAAGAAAATGATAAAGATGATGCACAATTGCAAACTCAATGTGTAGCAATCAGTGAAGATGGTATAAGTTTTAAAAAATTGGAGAACAATCCAATTATCAATATAGATAGTTTTCCTGAAGATTTAAATATTCTTAAGGAGCATTTTAGAGACCCTAAAGTTTGGAAATATAATGATATGTATTACCAAGTAGTAGGAGCTCAAACAATAGAAAAAACAGGACAAGCATTAATTTATAAATCCAAGGATTTATTGAATTGGGAATTTGTTAATGTAATGGCTATGTCTACAGAAGAAGAAAATTTAGGTTTTATGTGGGAATGCCCTAATTTTGCAGAGATAGATAATCATGAAGTATTGATTTTATCTCCTCAAGGTGTAGAGCCAGAAGGTAATAAATTTTTAAATTTACATCAATCAGGTTATTTCTTGGGAAAAATGGACTATAATACAGGAATTTTTGAACGTGAAAATGACTTTGAGATGTTAGATTATGGTTTTGATTTTTATGCTCCGCAAATAATGCAGGATGAAAAAAATAATCGCTGTTTAATGATTGGTTGGCTTGCTATGTGGGAAAGCGAGATGCCAGAACAAGAAGAAGGTTGGGCTGGTATGATGAGTATTCCTCGTGTTTTAGAAGTAAAAAACAACAAAGTATATAGTTTACCAATACCAGAGTTGAAAAAATTAAGAAAAAATAATGTGAATTATGATGTAAACTTAGTTCAAAATTGTATTTTAGAAGGAATAAATGGCGATTGTTATGAATTAAATACTGTTTTTGATTTGACAAAAGCAAACGGTTTTAACTTAAAATTGCGTGTTTCTGAAAATGAAGAAACAGTTATTAGCTATGATAAAAATAGTAAAATATTTAAATTAAATCGCGATAAATCTGGTAAAGGTGTAACTGGTGAACGTGAAGTAAAAGTTAATTTACAAGATGAAAAGATTTCTTTGCAGATATTCAGTGATTATTCTTCTTTAGAAATTTTCATCAATGGTGGAGAATATGTAATCAGTTCTCGTATTTATCCTACGCAAGAAGCAACAGGAATTGTCTTTGAGCCTATGGGTGAAATAAAAGCTAAGATTGATTTTTACGAAATCTAATAATAAAAAATAATTATTTTGATAGAAGGATAGATAAAAATTATCTATCCTTTATTTTTATGTAAAAATTTAAAAGTAATATTTTGCTTATTGTTATGAAGTTATTTATAATTAAAGAAAAGTCACAAAATTTATTTTGAGAAAGGGTGATAATTTATGGACTATTTGAAAAAAGTATTATTAGATGTATTCGATTTGAATGCAGATAGGGCATCAATGGAAGAAATTTCCGAGAGAATTGAAAGTGGAGCTTTATTAAAGGGCACGAATATGGCTATTTTAATTTTAGCTATGTTTATTGCTTCTATCGGTTTGAATATGAATAGTACAGCTGTAATTATTGGGGCAATGTTAATATCTCCACTTATGGGCGTTATTATGGCTATAGGTTATGGTATAGCTACATATGATACGGCTTATGTGCGTAAGTCATTTTTAAAATTATTATTTCAAGTAGGATTTTGTATTTTAACATCAACTATTTATTTTTATATATCACCAATTTCTACGGCTTCTTCAGAGTTATTGGCACGTACAGAACCTACGATATGGGACGTTTTGATAGCATTATTTGGTGGACTTGCAGGGATAATAGGTATAACTCGTAAAGAAAAAAGTAATGTAATTCCAGGTGTAGCCATTGCCACAGCTTTGATGCCACCACTTTGTACTGCGGGATATGGTATCGCTACACATTCTTTGAAATTCTTTAGTGGCGCTTTATATTTATTTTGTATAAATGGTGTGTTTATTTGTTTATCAACTTTTATAGTTTTAAAATTTATTAAAGTTCCTGCAAAACAATATGTGTCTATTCAAGTGTTGCGCAGACAGAAATTTTATTTAGCAATTATCGGTATTATAACAATCATTCCTAGTGTATATACAGCTTATCAAAGTGTAAGAGATAATGTAGAGAAAGCACAAGCTACTAGCTATATAAATGAATATTTTAATTATGATGATAGACAAGTAGTTGCTTATCATATAAGAGAAGATAGTAAGACTTTTGAAGTAGTTTTAATCGGCAAAACTTTAGAAGAAACACAGATTGATAAACTGAAAAAAGATTTATTAAATTATAGCCAGCTTAAAGATTTAAATTTGAAAATCATTCAAAATGTTTATGATGAAGGTTATTCAAAACAAGATATTGAAAAATTGATAAATAGTAGTATTCAACAACGTGATGGCGTTTTGAATGTGGCTAATAAAGATAGTGATTTGATGAAATATCAAAATTTAAGTGTACAATATTATCCAGCATATCAAAGAATAACGGATAATCAAGCAATCTTAAAAGCTTTTAATACAAAAGGAAAGATTTTATTTCCACAGATTGATAAGATTGAAGGTGGAACAATTAATAATATCAATGAAAAAGGTGAAGTAAACGCTTTAAAATTTATGGTCATTGTATATGTAAAAGAACAATTATCTAGCCAAGATGTAATAAAATTGAAATCATGGATGGAAAGCGAAGCTAATATGCCTGTGATTTTAAATGTTCAAATTAGTTCTAATAATGAAGATAATATTATTTCAGGGAATGGTATATCTTGGTGATAAATAAAAAATAAATTGTGTAAGTTTATGATATAATTGAATAAATTCTTAATGAGAAAAGAGTGTGATTTTTGTGAGTATAAAATTATTTGCTACAGACTTAGATGGTACATTATTAAATAAAAATGGTGAAATATCTCCAGCTAATAAACAAGCTATAAAGGAAATGGCAAAAGAAGGTATTATACCAACAATTGCAACAGGTAGAATGTATGAGGCCTCTCGTAGATTTGCTGAACAATTAGAATTAGATGTGCCCATTATTACTTATAATGGTGCTTTAATAAAATCTGTATCTGGAAAAGTGTATTTTGAAGGTTTTTTACCTCCCAAAATTGTCAGTGAAATTTATGATTATTGTAAAGAAATGAAGTATTATTTTCAAACTTATCAAGATGATAAATTATATTATGAAGCTTATACAGATAAGACAAAAGGGTATGAAGAAGGCATTAATATAAAAGGTTATGCCATCGGTGAAAAAGTATATAAATTAGTAGATAGAATTCCTAAAATTTTAGTCATCACTACTAGTAATGAAGAAAGTGATGAAGTGGCAAGGCTTTTTAATGAAAAATTTTCTGGTCAAGCACATGCTGCGAAATCTCAATTTAATTATGTAGAAATAATGGCACCTAATATAAGTAAAGCAAGTGGTCTTCATCATTTGGCAGAAAAATTAGGTTTGGGTATAGATGAAGTGATGGCTATAGGTGATGCAAATAATGATGTTCCTATGTTGAAAGTGGCTGGATTTAGCGCTGTTATGGGAAGTGCTAAAGATGATGTCAAGGCTTGTGGTGATGTGGTTGTGGGCGATTGTGAACATGATGGCGTTGCCGAAGCAATTTATAAATATGTATTGAAAAAAGATATTTGAGCGATTATTATATAAGAATGGATAATGTTCCTAGTTTATAGATTAGAGGTGTTAGATATGAAAGATTTTCGTTTGATAATTGTTACTGGTATGTCTGGAGCTGGGAAAACATTAGCATGTCGTAATCTTGAAGATTTGGGTTATTTTTGTGTTGATAATTTACCTCCTGTATTGATACCAAAATTTGTAGATTTATGTAGTAATTCTACAGAAAATATGCAGAAATTTGTCTTGGTAGTAGATACACGTAGTAAAGATTTTTTTGATACATTTAATCAAGTTTTAGATGAGATTGATGCACAAAAAGTAAATTATCATTTATTATTTATGGATGCTTCTGATGAAGTAATTATTCGTCGTTATAAAGAAACTCGTAGACGTCATCCAATGGACCCTAATGTTTTAGTTAGTGATGCTATTGAACTTGAACGTAAAGCTTTAGATAAAATAAAAAAACGCGCTAATTTCATTATTGATACTAGCTGTTTAAAACGCGCTGAATTGAAAGAACGCCTTACAAAGATGTTTAAAACTGATGATACAGGAAAAATGAATATCAGTATTTTATCTTTTGGGTTTAAATTCGGTTTGCCTTTAGATGCTGATTTAGTTTTTGATGTGAGATTTTTGCCTAATCCATTTTATGATGAAAAACTTCGCTATAAGAGTGGAACTGTTCCAGAAGTAGCAGCTTATATAGAAAAACATGAAGTTACTAAAGAATTTAAGAAGAAATTAGATGATTTAGTAGAGTTTTTAATACCACAATATATCAATGAAGAAAAAAGTCAGTTAGTAATTGCTGTGGGCTGTACAGGTGGTATGCATCGCTCTGTATATATAGCTAATCATTTATATAATTTATTAAATGAAAAAGGTTATGTGGCAAATTTAGAACATCGTGATTTGATGAAAAATGAAGTAAGAGAACATAGAGCAAATTGAACATAGTAAAATAAGAAAGTAGGGGATTAAATGCATTTATTAAAATGGCTTTATCCTGGAATGCGATTTAAGCGTTGGTTATGTTTATTTGCTGTTGGTGCACTGCTTACAGGTTTAGGCTTAGCCATAGTATTCAATTATAAATATATAGATAGTATTGAAGAATTTTTATTTTATGCTGTGTATACATGGACAGGTTCATATGATTATATGATAACTGCAATCGTAGGTATAGCTATAATCGTCTTTGGCTTGATAATAATGTTATTAGCTACGAGAATGGTCATTCGTTCATTGATAACAGTGCTTGTTCCTGATAAGTCTGGAAGATTAGTAGATATGATTTATGAACATCGCAAATTGGATAAAGGTCCAAATGTTACTGTTGTCGGTGGCGGTACAGGTCTTTCTGTGCTTCTTCGTGGTATGAAAGAGGAAACTAGAAATGCTACTGCTATTGTTACTGTAGCAGATGATGGCGGTTCTTCTGGTAGACTTCGTGAGGAGTTTAATATTGTGCCTCCAGGCGATTTGCGAAATTGTTTAGTAGCTTTAGCAGATACAGAACCAATGATGGAAAAGTTATTTCAATATCGTTTTAGTGGAAATAGTGATTTAGCTGGCCATAGCTTTGGTAATTTATTTATCACAGCAATGACAGAAGTTACTGGCGATATTGAACAAGCTTTAAAAGAGTCAAGCCGTGTATTAGCTGTAAAAGGGAGAGTTTTCCCAGCGACAACAGCTAAAATTCGTTTAAGTGCAACTATGGAAGATGGAACTGTTGTAGAAGGTGAGTCTCAAATTCCGTTAGTGCATAAACGCATAAAACGTGTGCATATTTTTCCACACCATGTAGAACCAGTGCCTTCTTCCATAAAAGCTATCAGAGAAGCTGAAGTCATTGTATTTGGTCCAGGAAGTTTATATACAAGTATAATTCCTAATTTATTAGTGGATAATATTGCTGATGAAATCAAAAAAAGTAAAGCTATAAAGATTTATATTTGTAATGTAATGACTCAACCAGGAGAGACAGATGATTATACAGCTTCTATGCATGTAAAAGCTTTAATTGAACATGGCGGTGCAGGTATAGTTGATTATGTTTTAGTTAATAATAAAGAGATTTCCGCAGAAATGCAGGAATATTATGCGCAAAAAGGTCAATATCCTGTGCTTGTTGACGAAAAAGCTGTAGAAGATTTAGGTATTGGTTTATTTAAAGCAGATATAATTGATGATTCAGAAATGATACATCATGATTCGATGAAGTTAGCACAAAATGTAATGAAAATATATCATACATTAAAAGAAAATTGAGTTTAAAATAGAATAATATATTTTGAAAGTTGGTTTTAGATGCCATCATTTGCAAGTCAAGTTAAGAATGAATTGGTACATGTGATAGGCTCTCAAGTATGTTGCAAAACAGCGGAATTAGCTGCACTGCTACGTATGGGAGCCACTATTTCTTTTAATAGCAAACATGATTTTGGTATAAATTTTGTTACTGAAAATGCGGCAGTAGCCAGAAAAATTTTGACTTTGTTAAAAGCAAGTGTACCACAAGGTATTCATACAGAAGTTACAGTTAGACGTTCTCGTCGTCTACGAAAACACAATAATTATGCTGTTAGAGCTACACCATCGCCAGAAGCTAGTAGCATTTTGAAGAGATTAGGGTTTTTGACTGCAAAAAATTTATTAGATGCAGGTACTGACCGCAATATTTTACAAAATGATTGTTGTAAGATAGCTTATCTAAGAGGGGCTTTTTTAGGTGGTGGTTCTGTCAATAAACCAGAAGGTGAATATCATTTAGAATTTGTAACAGATAATTATACTTTTGCAAAGTTGATACGTGATTTGTGTCATGAATTATATTTACCTGTAGGGCTTACAGATAGAAAAAATGTATATATTGTATATTTAAAAGAAAGTGAAGCTATTTTAGAATTATTAGCTTTAATTGGTGTAGAGGAAAGTTTATTGCAAGCTTTTGAATCTGCACGTAATTTAAAAGAAATTAGAAATCAGGTTAATCGTTTAGTTAATTGTGAAACTGCTAATTTACAAAGAACGATTAATGCTGCTATGAAGCAAATTGAGAATATAAATTTATTGATAAAATATGACGAATATGATGAGTTACCGAAAGTATTAAAACAAACGGCTAATTTACGTTTAAATAATCCAGAGGCTTCGCTTACCGAGTTGGCGGAATTGTTAAATTGTAGTCGTTCTGCGATTAATCATCGCATGCGTAAGATTGATGCTTTAGCAATGCAAATCAGGAAGGACAATAGTATAAAAGAATGAATTTAAAAAAAATAGCGTTGAGTATAATACTTTTATTTGTAATATTTATGGGTGGAGTGATTGCTTCAGTATATATTTATCCACCAAAGGGAGTTATGATTTTTGAATATCATCGTGTCAATGATGACACTGTAGATACAGATGATTATTCTTTATCTAGGGAACAATTTCAAGAACAATTGGATTATTTTAAGGAAAATAATTACCATACAATTTCAATGATGGATTTTATTCGTGCTGAAAAATATGGTGAGGAATTACCAGAAAATCCTATTATTATAACTTTTGATGATGGCTATGAGGATAATTATACTAATATGATGCCTATGATTAATGCAATGGGCATGAAAGCCACTATGTTTATGGCAACTAATTATATTGGTAAAGAAAATTATGTTAGTTGGCAACAGTTGAAAGAAATGCAGGATAATAATATTGAAATTGGCAGTCATACAGCAAATCATTTACCATTGACTGAAGTAGAAAATTTGGATAATGAAATTAAATTATCTAAATTATTGATGGAATGGAATGGATTAAAAACAATATATTTCTTCTCTTATCCTAATGGAGTTTATACAAAGGAAAGTATTCAGTGTTTAAAGGATAATAATTATTTAGCAGCAGTAACAGGTGATGCTGGATATAATACTTTTAAGACTGATAAATATTTATTACAACGAACAAATGTGTCAAATTATCGTTTTGGCTATATAGGTTTTCAATGGCGTATATTAAAGACAAAAATTTTATATAGATTAGGAATTAATCAGCATTAATAAAGGATAGGGGTATTTTTTGTTTATGAAAAAAAATAAGATTTTTTCATTTATATTATCGTTGGCAACAATATGTAATTTTACATTAGCTCAAGCTCAAGATAATAATGAAAAAGATTTAAAAAACACAATAGTTTTAGCAAATAAAGATAAAGATGTAGAAAAATATGAAGCCGATAAATTATTATTTATGGAAACAAAAGATGATGATACTACCCTTTTATTTTCTGATTCTCCTGAAACTGTGGAGCAAGATGGAATTTTATATCAAGATACAGTGAAAGGTGATACACGATTATTGTATTATCACTTGAATGGAATGAAGGAAGATAAAAAAATAGCTGTAGTTATTCAGAATATGTCTGATAAATCTAATGTGGTTAAAGTAACAAAAGAAGCTGTAGCAGGCCCTAGTGAAGATTATCTTTATGTAGGAAAAGTAACTATGCAAAGATATTTTAATAGTCATGAAACTAGAGAAATAGAACTTGCTCCATATAGTAAAACTTTTTTGCGCGTAGAAGATGATGAACGTATTGTGCCAAGTGGTGGTTTAGTATATGGTCTTTTTGATTTTTATGCGCAAGAGCCATTAAAGGTGAGTGTAGTAATTGCACCTACTGATAAAAATTTATTAAGATATGTAGATTATGCGCCTATTTTGGAAAAAGACCAGCATCGTTTAAGAGGAACGTATGAGGGAAAAGAACGCTATTTAACAAATAGAAGAGCTTATAATCCAGAAGAAATGGGAAAAGCGTATTTTTATATAGGTGATAATAAAACAGACCTTTATAAATATGGTAAAGATAATACCGATAATTCTGTTACACAAAATTTTGGTAATTATGGCATAGTATATAATTTTGAGCCTAAGCTTGAAGGCAAAGGAAAGACAAGTTTTTATCTTAAGCCTTTAGGTGGAGTTTATGCTGGTGCTATGGCAGTAAAAGTTGGTGAAAATGGTGAATATAAAATGATTTCTACACCAGATGATTTGCCATTTTTTGGACATGAAAAAGATATTAATTACTATGCTTATTTAGGAACATATAATAATAGTGATAAATTAAGCTTTTTATATACACCACCAGGAGCATCAAATTTACCAGTACAAATTATTTTAATACCAGAAAAATAATAGAAGATGAAAAAACTACTTGAAGATGATGATTTTCAGGTAGTTTTTTTATATATTTTGCTAGACTTGCTTATTTGATTAAAAACATATACAATATTATATATTAAATCGCAAAGGAGAGATAAGTATGAAACATATTAAAACTGTTAACAAACCTTACCTTCAGGCTACTATTAAAACTGGCGGTTGTGGCGAATGCCAAGCTTCTTGTCAGTCTGCTTGCAAAACTTCTTGCACAGTTGGTAATCAGGTTTGCGAAAAACACTAATATTTCTCAAGTAGGGGGCTGTATTGACAGTCCCTTTCTTAGTGATTTTAAAAAGTTTAAAATTTATGGTAATAAATAACTCGATTATAAATTTATATATTGAGTTTAATTATAAATTATATTTATTTTTAGAGGTGTGAATTTTAAATAATGGCTATGAGTAATAAAATACACAAGTTTTATCAAAATGGAATGTATATATTATTAGATGTAAATAGCTCTACTGTACATTTAATTGATAAAACTGTTTATGATGTAATGGATTATTTTGATGGCACAAATGATGAAGAAGTAATTAAAAATTTGGCTGATAAATATGATGAAAAAGACCTTCGTGAAATTTTAGAAGAATTACATGAATTAATGGAACGTGGAGAATTATTTGCTCCTGATATTGATGTACCTCCATATTTTGGCGAAACAGGTCTTGTAAAATCCATGTGCCTTCTTGTAGCAGAAGATTGCAATTTACGTTGTAAATATTGTTTTGCTGGTACAGGTGATATGGGTCATGACCGTCGTTTGATGACAAAAGAAGTTGGTAAAGCTGCTGTTGATTATATCATTGCACATAGCGGTAAACGTAAACATTGCGAAATTGACTTTTTCGGTGGCGAACCACTTGTTAATATGCCTGTTGTAAAATATGTAACAGAATATGTACGTCAAAAAGAAAAAGAAACAGGAAAAGTATTTAAATTAACACTTACTACAAATGGTGTTTTATTAAATGATGAAAATATTAAATGGCTCAATGACAACAATATCAGCATGGTATTAAGCCTTGATGGTAGAAAAGAAGTTCATGATTATATGCGTCCTGATGTTGGTGGACATGGCACATATGATAAAGTTGTTAAAAACTTTAAAAAATTAGTTGATTCCCGTGATGGCAATAATTACTATTTACGTGGTACATTCACTAATCGCAATATGGACTTTTCTAAAGATGTACTCAGCATGGCTGATGAAGGTTTTGATATTTTATCTGTAGAGCCAGTTGTATTAAAAGATTCTCCATATGGATTTACAAAAGAAGATTTACCAAAAATCTTTGCTGAATATGATAAATTAACAGAAATTTATTTAAAACGTAAAAAAGAAGGTAAAGGTTTCTTCTTCTTCCACTTTAATATCGATTTAGAACATGGTCCTTGTGTTGCTAAACGCTTGAGTGGTTGTGGAGCTGGTCATGAATATTATGCTGTAGCTGCAGATGGTAATATGTATCCTTGCCATCAGTTTGCAGGCAGAGAAAATTACATGCTTGGAAATGTATTTGAAGGCGTAAAAAATAAAGAGCTTCCAAAAGAATTTAGAAAAACTCATGTATTAAGCAAAGAAAAATGTCGTGATTGTTGGGCTAAATTCTTCTGTAGTGGTGGTTGTCATGCTAATGCTGACTTATTCCATGGCAATATCCATGAACCATATGAACTTGGTTGTGAATTACAGAAAAAACGTTGTGAATGTGCTATTGTAGTAAAAACTGCTGAAAAATTTGGTTTATAATTCATTTATAAAAATGTAATATATTTTAATTAATATACGGTTTACACTTTGAAAAAGAATTTTTCTCTATAGAAGATAAAAAATACATCTTGGAGAAAAATTCTTTTTTCTTTACAAGAAAATATATTTTTATAAAAATTTTGTAAAGATTTTGTTAGATAAATTATTTTTATTAATAGGATAATAAATTTATAACGGAAAAACTGCTGATTTAGATTGACAATTTGATATAATTTATTGTATTATAATCCTAGTGAAAAACTTAGACATATATTTGAATGATAATTTATGATTATACGTCTAGTGGTCTAATTAAGTTGTTATAAGCTAGAGTATGTATTTACATATTTTAGTTAAATATTATTCCAGTAAACTGGAAAAATTTTTTTTTACTTTTTAGGGGGTATTTTTAAAATGGCAGTTAAAGTTGCTATTAATGGTTTCGGCCGTATTGGTCGTCTCGCTTTCAGACAAATGTTCGATGCAGAAGGTTATGAAGTTGTTGCAATCAACGACTTAACAAGCCCAAAAATGCTTGCTCACCTTCTTAAATACGATTCTACTCAGGGTAGATATGAATATGCTGACAGCGTTGAAGCTGGTGAAAACTCCATTACTGTAAATGGTAAAGAAATCACTATCTATGCTAAACCAAATCCTGAAGAATTACCTTGGGGCGAACTTGATGTAGACGTAGTTTTAGAATGCACAGGTTTCTTTGCTTCCAAAGCTAAAGCAGAAGCTCATATCAAAGCTGGTGCTAAAAAAGTTGTTATCTCCGCTCCTGCTGGTAACGATCTTCCTACAATCGTTTTCAATGTAAACCATGAAACTTTAAAAGCTAGCGATACAGTTATTTCCGCTGCTTCTTGTACAACTAACTGCTTAGCTCCAATGGCTAACGCTCTTAATAAACTTGCTCCTATCCAGAGCGGTATCATGACTACAGTTCATGCTTACACTGGTGACCAGATGACTCTTGATGGCCCTCAGCGTAAAGGTGACTTACGTCGTTCCCGTGCTGCAGCTGTTAATATCGTTCCTAACTCCACTGGTGCTGCAAAAGCTATCGGTCTTGTTATTCCTGAATTAAACGGTAAATTAATCGGCTCCGCACAGCGCGTTCCTACCCCTACAGGATCTACTACTATTTTAGTAGCAGTTGTAAAAGGCCATGTAACTGTTGATGAAATCAATGCTGCTATGAAAGCTGCTGCAACTGAATCTTTCGGTTACACTGAAGAACAACTCGTATCCAGCGATGTTATCGGTATGAGATTTGGTTCCCTCTTCGATGCAACTCAGACTATGGTTGCTCCTATGGAAGATGGCAACACTCAAGTACAAGTTGTTTCCTGGTATGATAACGAAAACAGCTACACTAGCCAGATGGTTCGTACAATTAAATACTTCGCTGAACTTAAGTAATTTGATTTGTGCAGCCTTTTATGGACCGGTCTTAAAAAGGCCGGTCCTATTTTGAATTTACGGAGGGTTTTATTTAATGAATAAGAAATCTATTAGAGACATTGATGTAAACGGTAAAAAAGTCTTTATTCGTGTAGACTTTAACGTACCAATGGACGAAAATCAAAACATCACTAATGACAAACGTATTCGTGCTACATTACCTACTTTAAATTATCTTTTAGAAAACAATGCAGCAATTATTCTTGCTTGCCATGTTGGTCGTCCAAAAGGACAGAGAGTTCCTGAATTATCTGTTAAACCTATCGTTGCTAGACTTTCTGAACTCTTAGGTAAAGAAGTTAAATATGCTGAAGATTGTGTTGGCGAAGCTGCAAGTAAAGCTGCTGCTGATTTAAAACCAGGTGAAGTATTACTTCTTGAAAACCTCCGTTATCACAATGAAGAAACTAAAAATGATCCTGAATTTGCAAAACAACTTGCTTCTTTAGCAGATGTTGCTGTTGATGATGCATTTGGTGTATCTCACAGAGCACATGCTTCTAACGCTGGTATCGCTCAGTATGTAGAAGTTGTTGGCGGTTTCTTAATTGAAAAAGAAATTCAGTTCATTGGTAAAGCATTATCCAATCCAGAACGTCCTTTCGTTGCTATCATTGGTGGTGCAAAAGTTTCTGACAAAATCGGTGTTATTTCCAACTTATTAGAAAAAGCTGATGCAGTTGTAATCGGTGGCGGTATGGCAAATACATTCCTCGCTGCTCAAGGTAAAGGTATTGGTTCTTCTTTATTCGAAGAAGAAAAATTACCACTTGCTAAAGAATTACTTGCGAAAGCTGAAGAAAAAGGCGTAAAAGTATTCCTTCCTGCTGAAGTTGTTGTTGCAGATAAATTTGCAGCAGATGCAAATCATAAAACTGTATCCGTTGATGAAGTTCCAGCTGACTGGATGATTCTTGACAATAAATTCAGCAAAGAATGCCAAGAAGCTTTAGAAAATGCAAAAACAATCGTATGGAATGGACCTATGGGTGTATTCGAATTTGATGCATTCGCTCATGGTACTGAAGATATCGCTCATGCAGTTGCTGAATCCACTGGTATCAGCATTGTTGGTGGCGGTGACTCCATTGCTGCTCTTAAGAAAACTGGTCTTTCCGACAAAATTACTCACATTTCCACTGGTGGCGGTGCTACATTAGAATTCCTCGAAGGTAAACCAATGCCAGGTATTGCAGCTATTGCTGACAAATAATAAAAATAAATTATAAAGAGGTTGATTTGATAATGCGTAAACCTATTATTGCTGGTAACTGGAAAATGAACAATACAGTAGCTGCTGGTACTGCTCTTGTAAAAGAATTAGCTCCACTTGTAAAAGATAACAATGCTGTAGATATCGTTGTATGCCCAACATTTACTGCTCTTGCTGCTGTTTGTGAAGCTGTAAAAGGTACTAACATTCATGTTAGTGCTCAGAACGTTCATTGGGAAAAAAGCGGTGCTTTCACTGGCGAAATTTCCGCTGAAATGCTCACAGAACTTGGCGTTGAATATGTTGTAATCGGTCACTCCGAACGTCGTGAAATGTTTGGTGAAACTGATGAATATGTAAATAAACGTGCAAAAGCTGCATTAGCTGCTGGTATTACTCCTATCATTTGCTGTGGTGAAACTTTAGAAACTCGTGAAGCTGGTACAACTAATGATTTCGTTAGTGGTCAGATCAAAGCTGCACTTGAAGGTTTAACTGCTCAGCAAGTTGCTAGCCTTGTTATTGCTTATGAACCAATCTGGGCTATCGGTACTGGTAAAACTGCTACATTTGAACAAGCTGAAGAAGTTTGCGCTTGCATTCGTGAAACTGTTAAAGCTATGTTTGATGAAGCTACTAGCGATGCTGTTCGTATTCAATATGGCGGAAGTGTAAAACCTGCTACTATTGATGGTTTAATGCAAAAACCAAACGTTGATGGTGCTTTAGTTGGTGGCGCTTCTTTAAAAGCTGCTGATTTCAGTGCTATTGTTAACTTTAAATAATTTTTATTATTGATGAACCGTGTGGCACATGGGGATTGCCTGTAATGCAGGAAGCACACATCATAGTAAATTATAAAATGATTTTAACTGGTGTGTGCTATGCTATTTTAAAATTAATAGATTGAGGTAGTGTAATAATGTCAAAACTTAACGCTCCTGTTGCTTTAATTATTATGGATGGTTGGGGAGTTGGCGATGCTCAAAGCACAACTAATGCTGTTAATGTAGGTAAAACACCTGTTATTGATGGTTTAACAGCAAAATATCCTCATGCTCAACTTGCTTGCTCTGGTGAAGCAGTAGGTCTTCCTGATGGACAAATGGGAAATTCCGAAGTTGGTCATACAAATATTGGTGCTGGTCGTATCGTTTATCAAGAATTAACACGTATTACAAAAGCTATACGTGAAGGCGCATTCTTCAAAAATCCTGTATTTTTGGATGTTATTAATGCTGTTAAGAAAAACAATGGTGCGCTTCATTTAATGGGATTATTATCCGATGGCGGAGTTCATAGCCATAATAGTCATCTTTATGCACTCTTACAGCTTGCAAAACAAGAAGGCGTTGAAAACGTTTTCGTTCATGCTTTCCTTGATGGACGTGATGTACCACCATCTAGTGCTGCTGATTATTTAGCTGAGCTTGAAGCTAAATTAAAAGAAATTGGCGTTGGTAAAATAGCTACAATTTCTGGTCGTTATTATGCTATGGACCGTGATAAACGTTGGGATCGTGTTCAGAAAGCTTATAATGCTATCGCTTTAGGCGAAGGTGTAAAACAAGCTTCTAGCGAACTTGCAATTAAAAATTCTTATGAAGAAGATACTACTGATGAATTTGTTGTTCCTGTTGTTGTTGGCAACTATGCAGGTATGACAAGCAATGATGGAGCTATTTTCTTTAACTTCCGTCCTGATAGAGCACGTGAACTTACTCATGCTTTTGTGGATACTACTTTTGATGGCTTTGTTCGCAATGAAGATTTGAAAATTCCATTTGCAACAATGACTCAATATGAAAAAGGTATGAACGTAGAAATTGCTTATAAACCTGAGTTTTTAACAAATACTTTAGGTGAATATGTAAGCAAACTCGGTTATACTCAACTTCGTATTGCAGAAACTGAAAAATATGCACATGTAACTTTCTTCTTTAACGGCGGTATTGAACAGCCTTATGAAGGTGAAGATCGTATATTAGTACCTTCTCCAAAAGTTGCTACTTATGATTTACAACCTGAAATGAGTGCTATTGAAGTTACTGATAAAGTTGTAGAAGCTATTTTATCTAAAAAATATGATTTCATCATTTTAAACTATGCTAATGGTGATATGGTTGGTCATACAGGTGTTATGGAAGCAGCTGTAAAAGCTGTAGAAACTGTAGATACTTGTGTTGGTCGCTTTGTAGATGCAATAAAACAAGTTGGCGGTACTGTATGTATTACAGCTGACCATGGTAATGCTGAAAAAATGTTAGATGAAGAAACTAAAGAAGCATTTACAGCACATACTACAAATCCTGTACCATTTATCGTAGTTTCTGATAAAGTAAAAGAAGTTAAAGATGGTGCTTTATGTGATATTGCTCCAACTTTATTGAAATTAGCAGGTCTTGAAGTTCCAGCAGAAATGACTGGAAAAGCTTTAATCGATTAATATTATCTTATTGATAGATTAAGTTTTAATATAAGATTATATTATTGAAATAAGAAAAACTATTGTTATTTTAAGTTTTAGTTTCATAAACTTGAATAATGATATCATATAATGATATAATGTATATCGTGTATAAAATGTATATATTAAGGAGAGGAAACAAAGATGATCTATTCACAAGAAGTGTCTAATATGACATGTGTGGCAAAAGGCATTGAAAAACATGGCCCAGCTCCAATTCCTGAAGAAGGCAAATGGGTACAGGCTAAAGAAATTAAAGATATCAGCGGTTTAACTCATGGTGTTGGCTGGTGTGCTCCTCAACAGGGTGCATGTAAACTAACTCTTAATGTTAAAGAAGGCGTTATCCAAGAAGCTTTAGTAGAAACTATTGGTTGCTCTGGTATGACTCATTCCGCAGCTATGGCTTCTGAAATTCTTCCTGGTAAAACTATTCTTGAAGCATTAAACACAGACCTCGTTTGTGATGCTATTAATACTGCTATGAGAGAATTATTCCTCCAGATTGTATACGGTAGAACTCAGACTGCATTCTCCGAAGGTGGTCTTCCTATCGGTGCTGGCCTCGAAGACCTTGGTAAAGGTTTAAGAAGCCAAGTTGGTACTATGTATGGTACACTTGAAAAAGGTCCTCGTTATCTTGAACTTGCTGAAGGTTATGTAACAAGAATTGCTCTTGATGCAGAAGATCGTATCATTGGTTATGAATTCGTTCACCTCGGCAAAATGATGGAAATGATCACTAAAAAAGGTATTCCTGCACAGGAAGCTTTAGAAAAAGCAAAAGGTACTTATGGACGTTTTGCTGATGCTGCAAGATACGTAGATCCTCGTAAAGAATAATACAAGAAAATAGGAAGGAATGAAAATAAATGGCATTGTTTGAAAGTTACGAACGTCGTATTGACAAAATTAACAAAGCTTTAGACAGCTATGGCATCTCTTCTTTAGAAGAAGCTAAAAAAATCTGTGATGATAAAGGCATAGATGTAGCTAAAATCGTTAAAGATACACAGCCAATCTGCTTTGAAAATGCTTGCTGGGCTTACACAGTAGGTGCAGCTATGGCTATTAAAAAAGGTACTACAAAAGCTGTAGAAGCTGCTAAAATTATTGGTGAAGGTTTACAGGCTTTCTGTATTCCAGGTTCTGTTGCTGAAAACAGAAAAGTTGGTTTAGGTCATGGTAATCTTGCATCCATGCTTTTAAGTGAAGATGCAAAATGCTTTGCTTTCCTTGCTGGTCATGAATCTTTTGCTGCTGCAGAAGGTGCTATTAAAATTGCTGAAAAAGCAAACAAAGTAAGAAAAGAACCATTAAAAGTTATTTTAAATGGTCTTGGTAAAGATGCTGCTCAGATCATCTCTCGTATCAACGGCTTCACTTATGTTCAGACTCAGTTTGATTATGCTACAGGTGAAGTTAGTGTAGTTAATGAAACTGCATATTCTAACGGCCCTCGTGCTGCTATCAAATGCTATGGTGCAGATAGCGTTCAAGAAGGCGTTGCAATTATGCACAAAGAAGATGTTGACATCTCTATCACTGGTAACTCTACTAATCCTACCCGTTTCCAACATCCAGTAGCTGGTTGCTACAAAAAAGAATGTATCGAAAAGGGTAAAAAATATTTCTCCGTTGCTTCCGGTGGCGGTACTGGTAGAACATTGCATCCAGATAATATGGCAGCAGGTCCTGCTTCCTATGGTATGACTGATACTATGGGTCGTATGCACTCTGATGCTCAGTTTGCAGGTTCTTCTTCTGTTCCTGCTCACGTAGAAATGATGGGTCTTATCGGTATGGGTAACAACCCTATGGTAGGCGCTAGCGTAGCAGTAGCAGTAGCTATTGAAGAAGCAATGAGCAAATAAAATTTATTTATTATTATTATTTAGGTGGGGATTTTAAAAATGTTAAAGAAAACAAAAATCGTTTGCACAATGGGTCCTAACTATGACAATGGTACTGAACTTTTAGAAAACGTTATTGAAAACGGCATGAACGTTGCTCGTTTCAACTTCTCTCATGGTGACTATGCAGAACATGAAGAACGTATTAATAAAGTTAAAGAAGTTTCCAAAAAAATGGGTAAAACTGTATCTTTAATGCTTGATACAAAAGGACCTGAAATGCGTCTTGGCGATTTTGCTGAAGGTAAAGTATACCTTAAAAAAGGTAATAAATTCACTTTAACTAATGATGACATTCCAGGTGACGAAACTCATGTTTCCATCAATCACAAAAAACTTTACACAGAAGTTAAACCAGGTAATACTTTATTACTTTCTGATGGTCTTGTAGGTCTTCATGTTGACGAAATCGTAGGTAAAGACATCGTTTGCACAATTTTAAATGATGGTCCTATGAGCACTCGTAAACGTGCTGCAGCTCCTGGTGTATCCCTCGGTCTTCCTGCTATTTCTGAACAAGATAGAAACGATATCATTTTCGGTATTGAACATGATATGGATTTCGTAGCAGCTTCCTTCATCCAACGTGCTGAAGACGTTGAAGCTATCCGTGCTCTTATTAAAGAACATGGCGGACACATGGAAATCATTTCCAAAATCGAATGTGTTGAAGCTGTTAAAAATATTGATGCTATCATCGCTGCTTCCGACGCTATCATGGTTGCTCGTGGTGACCTTGGTGTTGAAATGCCAGCTGAAGAAGTTCCACTTATTCAGAAAGATATCATCAAAAAATGTAACAAACTTGGCAAACCAGTTATCGTAGCTACTCAGATGCTTGAAACTATGACTTCTAACCCACGTCCAACTCGTGCAGAAGCTTCTGACGTTGCTAACGCTATCTTTGATGGTGCAGACGCTATCATGCTTTCTGGTGAATCCGCTAATGGTGATTATCCATTAGAAGCTGTTTCTACAATGAACGTTATTGCTAAACGTGTAGAACAAGCTCTTGAATACAAAGAAATCTTCGTATCCAAAGGTTTCACTCATCACAATGTTACTACAACTGACGTTATCGCTCATGCTACAGTACAGATGGCTTATGAACTTAGTGCACAAGCTATCATCACTCCAACTGAAAGCGGTTACACTTCTAAAGTTGTATCCAAATATCGTCCAAAAGCTACAATCATCGCTTATACTCCAAATGATCGTGTAGCTCGTCACTTAAATCTTCGTTGGGGCGTTGTTCCAGTAGAAGGTAAAGCTTGGGACGATGTTGATGAAATGATCGCAACAGCTACTGCTGCATCTGTTCGTCAGGGCATTGTAAAACAGGGTGATAAAACAATCATCACTTCTGGTATGAAATTCGGTGAAGGTAACACAAGCACAATCCGTGTTCATACTATCTAATCGGATTTAGTAGATTTTAAACACATGTGTTAATGATTAAAATAACCTTAGGGCAAAAATGCTCTAAGGTTATTTTTTTTATTAATTATTAAGTTGATTTTTATTTATAATAAATATTGATAATCCATATCAATTATGATAATATATAAATGAATTAAGAATAAAAATCATTTGCTTAAAATATTATCAAAGGAGATATTTAAATGATATTTAATAAATTAAAAATCGAAAAAGTAATTGGTAGAGAAATTATTGACTCTAGAGGAAATCCAACTGTAGAAGCTGAAGTAATTTTAGCAGATGGAACAGTTGGTAGAGGTTGTGCTCCTAGTGGTGCATCTACAGGCGTATTTGAGGCTTTAGAACTTCGTGATGGAGATAAAACACGTTATAATGGAAAAGGTGTTTTAAATGCTGTAGAAAATATCAATACTATCATTAATAATGCTTTAGTAGGAAAAGATGCTTCTGATATTTATGCTGTGGATAATGCTATGATAGAAGCTGATGGTACAAAAGATAAATCAAATTTAGGCGCAAATGCTATTTTAGCGGTATCAATAGCTAGTGCACAAGCTGCTAGTAAATCTTTAGGTATTCCACTTTATCGCTATTTTGGTGGCATTAATGGTAATAGATTACCTGTACCAATGATGAATATCTTAAATGGTGGTGCACATGCAACTAATACAGTAGATATCCAAGAGTTCATGATTATGCCAGCAGGTGCTCCAAGCTTTAGAGAAGCACTTCGTTGGTGTAGTGAAGTTTTCCATGCTTTACAAAAATTATTGAAGGACAGAAACTTAGCAACATCTGTTGGTGATGAAGGTGGATTTGCTCCAAATCTTTCTAGTGATGAGGAGACTATTGAAGTAATTTTAGAAGCAGTAAAAATAGCAGGATATGAGCCTGGTAAAGATTTTATGATTGCTATTGATGCAGCTGCTAGTGAATGGAAAGGCAGTAAAATAGGAGAATATGTCTTGCCTAAATCTGGTAAAAAATTTACTACTGATGAATTAATTGCTCATTGGAAAATGTTAGTGGAAAAATATCCAATTGTTTCTTTAGAAGATGGTCTTGATGAAGAAGATTGGGAAGGTTGGAAGAAATTAACAGATGCTATTGGCGATAAAGTTCAGCTTGTAGGTGATGATTTATTTGTAACTAATACGGAAAGATTATCTCGTGGTATAAAAGAAGGAGCAGGAAATTCTATTTTGATTAAGTTAAATCAAATTGGCTCTATTTCTGAAACTTTAGAAGCTATTAAAATGGCTCATAAAGCTGGTTATACTGCTGTTACTTCTCATCGTTCTGGTGAAACAGAAGATACTACTATAGCTGATTTAGCAGTGGCTTTAAATACTTGTCAGATTAAAACTGGAGCACCTAGCAGAAGTGAACGCGTAGCAAAATACAATCAATTATTGAGAATTGAAGAGGATTTAAAACAATCTGCTGTATATCCAGGATTTGATGCATTTAATCAAAAACATTAATATTGATAAAATAAAAAAGAAGTGGTACATATAAATACCACTTCTTTTTGTATTTAAATAATCTATCAAATAAGGTCATAAACAATACGAGTATTTCCTATTTGAATAATATCTCCAGGGCATAAACAGAAATTAGTTATAGGTCTATCATTAACAAATGTACCATTTAAACTATTAGCATCACGAAGAATGTGTCTACCATGTTCAAAGGTAATATAGGCATGAAGTCTAGATACATTTACATCTGTTAAAAGAAATTCATTTTTATCACGTCTGCCAAGATGAATTTGATTACAACCAAAAGCTAAATAAGAGTCTTTATCTGGTCCTTCAATAATAGTTAAAGAAGCAAAATTTAGAGCTTGTTGTTTATGTGAAGGATTAGTTATTTCTTTTATATCAAGGTTTGGGACAATAATTGTACCTTGTTCTAAATCATTTACATTATCATTGTCTGTATCAGAAGTTTTATCGCTATTAAATTTAGCTGTTATTTCACAAACGCCTAATTTAAATTTAGGAGATTTTATAATATGGATAGTTGGTAATGTTTCCATAAAATAATCTTTTTGAATGACAGATTTATAGAGAAATAATTTTAAATGATTTTGTGTTTCTATATTATTTAATTGGTTAAAATCTTCATCACTCATAGTAATTGTAAATTTATCAGGAACAAAAATAGCACGATTTACACGTTTTTTCTGACGGATTAAAATACGGTCAATAATTTTTTCTATTTCTGCCATCTGTAGATTACTTGAGAATTTACGATTAAAAAAACCTTCAATATTTTTTTCAAGAAAATTTTCCATACGTGAAAAAAACATAAAAATTCAACTCCTAGAGTTTTTATTTTGCTAAATGTTTATTACGCAATTGACCACATGCTGCTTGAATATCTGTTCCCATTTCTTGACGAATGGTAGCTGTGAGATGATGGTCATTTAAATACTTAGCGAAAGCTTTTATTCTAGCTAAAGAAGGACGATTGTAATTACGCTCTTTGACTGGATTGATTGGGATTAAGTTCACATTGGCTAATTGATTTTTTAAGAGTTTACATAATTCTACTGCTTCAGTCATGTTATCATTGTATTTATCAATTAAGATATATTCATAAGTTATGCGTCTTTTAGTAGTATTAGCATAATTTACAGCAGCTTTAATTACTTCTTCAATAGGATAGCGTTTGTTTATAGGCATTAGCTCTGTACGCAATTCATTATTCGGTGCATGTAAGGAAATTGATAAGGTAATAGGTAGATTTTCTTGAGCTAATTTATTTATTCCCGGCACGATACCAGATGTGGAAATTGTGATATTGCGATAACCTAAATTTAAGCAATAAGGCTCATGTACTAAACGAATGAAGTTTAATACATTATCATAATTGAGCATAGGCTCACCAGAACCCATGATTACTATATTATTGATTTGTTCGCCTGTTTGATTTAATAATTCTTGAATGAACATTGCTTGAGCTAAAATTTCACCTGTGGATAAGTTTCTAGCCATGCCGTGAAGCGTAGAAGCACAGAAGCTACAGCCCATATTACAACCTGCTTGAGAAGAAACACAGATACTATTGCCATAAGGTTGACGCATTAAAACTGTTTCTACACCGATACCATCGCCAAATTCTAATAAAAATTTAGTTGTTTTGCCATCACTAGAATCTAATCTATCACAAGATTTAGCACGTTCAATAGTAAATTCTTGTGCTAATTTTTCACGTAAATCTTTGGAAAGATTGGTCATTTCATCAAAAGATGTAGCATGTTTTTGATAGAGCCACTCAATAATTTGTTTTGCTCTAAATTTTGGTAGGTTTAAATCTGTGATTAGTGAAGTAAGTTCAGTTAAATTTAAGCCAAAAATATTGGTCATTATAAATTCCCTTCTAAAATAAATATAAATAATAATTTAAGATTTTTATACTTTTTTGTACATACGAGCGATAAAGAAGCCATCTGTATTATCTTTATATGGCATTAATTGTAATGTTTTTTCTTTGCTTTTTGTTTTAAATGGTAAATATTTGCGGATATCTTCTAAAACGAATTCTGGATGTTTAGCTAAAAATTGATTGATGATTTCTATATTTTCTTGTGGCATGATTGTACAAGTACTATAGACTAATACACCTTGAGGTTTTACAGCAAGAGCAGCTGACTCTAAGATAGCTAATTGAAGAGGTGGTAATTCTTCAAAGATTTCCGCTGTTTTGTTCCAACGAGAGTCAGGTTTACGGCGAAGTACACCCATTCCAGAACATGGTGCATCAACTAATACTTTATCTGCTTGGTTTTTATATTGATTGCCGATTTCACGAGCATCTAATAATTTAGGCTCAATGATGTTGATACCTAATCTATTAGCATTATCTTGAATTAGTTTTAATTTATGTTCGTAGATATCACAAGCTATAATTTTTCCTTTATTTTGCATTAAAGTAGCCATATGTGTAGTTTTACCACCAGGGGCACTACATGTATCAATGATGAATTCATTAGGTTTAGGATCAACTACATGAGCCACAAGCATAGAACTTTCATCCTGCACTTGGGCAAAACCATTTTGTAATGGTGCTAGTTGATTTAATGAAGTATGCGTTTTGCAAATAATTCCTTCTGGTGCTAATTTGGAAGGAATAACTTCACAACCTGCATTTATAAGCTCTGTGATTAATTCTTGTCGTGTTGTTTTCAAAGTATTGGTACGCAATACAAGTGGAGCATTAGTATTATTGAATTGACAAAGCTTGATAGCAGCTTCACTACCAAAAGTATGAATGAATTTTTTTACTAGCCAAAGAGGGTGTTGTTCTCTGATAGCTAATTCACTAGCTTTATTGCCTGTAGGCATAGCGTATTTTTCTGGTTGGCGGATTAAGTTACGCAAAACGCCATTTACAAATTTTGCAGAACCTTGATTAGAATATTTTTTAGCAAGATTTACAGCTTCATTGCAAGCTGCTGATTCAGGAATTTTGTCCATGAATACAATTTGATAAATACCTAATCGCAATATATTAATAATTGTTGGTTCAATTTTATTTAAAGGTCTATTTACAAATTTTTTTAAAATCCAAAGTAGAGTATCGCCTGCTTTTACTGTACCATAAACCAATTCAGTGATGAAACGGCGGTCTTGGTCGGATAATTGATTTTTTTGCAAATGGCGTGATAGGGATATATTAGCATAAGCTTGTTGAGTATATACTTCATTTAAAATATTTAAAGCAACTTCACGAGCGTTCATAAAATCTCCTTTGCATTTAGTAAACTAAAAAAGACGCTAAGAAAAGCGCCCCTTGAGAATACGTATTTATATTAATATATAATCTTGGTTACAAATTTATTATATAATATAGGTAGAAGCTATGCAAGTTATGTGAGAAATAAAGTAAAAATAAGATGATATCTAATTTAATTTACAAGAAAAGATTAACTTTCCTATATGTTTCTGTTAATTTTCATCTATTTTGTTATACTTTATCATAGTAAGTGTAACAAAGGGAGATGATTATTATTTTTTGTCCTAATTGTGGTAACCAGATAAATGATAATGAAAAATTTTGTTCTAAATGTGGAAATCAAATTAAGCGAGATAGCCAAGATAATAATGAGCAAATGAAGCAAAGTGAAAAAACAACAAGCGATAATGTCAGTCAAAATGTAGATACTGAAAAGAATTATACAAAATATAAGTATATAGGTATTTTTATCGCTGTAATTTTATTACTAGGGTTGGTTTCTTTTGGTGCGTATAGTTATTTGCTCATAAAGATACAAAACAAGTTGAGCAAAATGTAACGGTAGAGCAAAATAAAGAAAATACTGCAAGTGAAGATAAAAATAATGCAGTTAAAGAAGATGTTAAACAACCAGTAGAGGATATTGTTAATTTAGAATATACTCAAAATGATAAATTTATATTAGGCGATAAGGAAGTAGCTAAGATATCTTTTAAAAATGTAGGTAATAATTGCTCAGTTATGCTAGATGATAAAAATCAAGTTTTAATGAATTTTTATACAGATGTATTAGTACCAGATTTAAGTATAAAAGAGATAAAATTGGCAAATTCCGATAAACTTTTCTATGAAGTAAAATGTACAGCAGGGGCTCATGCAAAATTAGAAGGTTATTGGCTAGTAGGCAAAAAAGATGACAAGTGGACTGTATTTATTTCTATGGATAATCTAAAGAGTTTTGGTATAAATCCAGATAAGTATTATAATATGGATAATAAAATTGTAAATGGAAAACTCATCATCAATTGTTTTCATTTAGAAGTTCCTGAAGGAAAATCTATGGCGGAAGGTAAAAAAGTTGATGATTGCTATGTAAAAGTAGATTGGGATAATAATAAACAGACTTTTAGAATGTATTGATAAAAGTAAATAGTAAAAGCAATATAAAAGACGTATACAAATAAATGTATACGTCTTATTTTTATATCTTAATCGTCATAAATGCCTTTTAATAAAGTTTCTTTACGTAAAGATAAACATTCGCAATTTCTATCTTGTTGGGCTAAAGAACGAATTGTATCTAAAAGAATTTTGCTGATCATAGGTGCATCATCATAGAAGATATCTTCTAATACTTGATGAGACCATGGTTTGATACCTTCGCCATAATTTACTACATAATAAAGACCAGCATAACAAGCTCCAATTTCACGAGCGAGATATACTTCAGGGCAGATGGATTGACCTACGATATCTGCATGACCATTTAACATAGCGATTTCTGCAGGGCTTTCAAAATGGCGACCATCTGTGTTAGCATAAGTTCCACGTGTAAAAATTCTACCGCTGAAATGTTTACGTGTATTTTTGATTAATTCTTCACGCATTTGAGGACAAAGTGCATCACGCATAACAAGTAAATATTTGCCTTCAAGTCCAACATCTTTGCGAACAGACATATCAAGATAATCATCAGGAATGAGAAAATCTCTAGTATCTAATAATTTATTGATAGTACCTACGCCACCTTCAGAAAAAATGCGTTTTACACCAGCTTCACGGAAAGTCCAGAATAATTGGCGGGAAGCATCAGCACGATTGACGCCACTTCTCCAACCATGCATTTTGCAGGTTAAAACACGTGTACTTGCTACTTCAAATAAGCGAAGCTCAGTAGTTTTGCCATAAGGTGTATCAAAAATCATGCGGTCTTGAATGATTTTTACATCATCACATTTAGCACCTAATGGAAAATTGTTGGATAATGTGCCAGAACCACCGATAATTGCAAAATCGGCTTGAGGAATGTTTTGTGTATTCATAAAAAATCTCCTTAATTAAATTTTATTAAAATCGACGAATGATATTATATTCTGTATCACGTTGAGCTGCTTTAAAATCAGTTTTTTCGATTGTATTTACCATTTTATCGATGGACATTTGATAAGCAGTACCAGCTGCACGAACGACATTTTCTTCAAGCATGATACTACCTAAATCATCAGCACCAAAAGCTAATGTTATTTGTCCAATTTGTTGACCTTGTGTAACCCAAGAGCCTTGAATATGAGAGATATTATCAAAATAGAGTCTAGATACGGCTAGAGTTTTTAGATATTCCCATGAGGATAATTTATTGCCACCTAATTGAGTATTTCCTGGTTGGAAAGTCCACATGATGAAAGCTCTAAAACCACCTGTTTTATCTTGAAGGTCGCGGACACGTCGCATATGTTCAATGCGTTCTTCAATAGTTTCGCCTAGTCCTAAAACCATAGTAGCTGTACTTTCCATACCGATAGAGTGGGCAGTTTCTATTACTTTTAGCCAATCATCTGTCATGATTTTTTTAGGGCTTACAATTTTACGTACGCGGTCAACTAAGATTTCAGCTCCACCACCTGGAAGTGAAGCAAGACCAGCAGAACGTAAATCTTGTAGAGTTTCTTTGATAGATTTGTTGGCTATCTTGGAGAAATGAAGTATTTCCGCTGGAGAAAAAGAATGGATTACAATATCAGGAAAAGCTGTTTTAATGGTATTAATCATATTTAAATAATATTCAAAAGGTAAAGAAGGGTGCAGACCTCCTTGTAACATGATTTGAGTACCACCAGCTTCTTGAGTTTCCTTTACTTTTTGTAAAATAGTTTCTATGGGCAATAAATAAGCGTCTTTGTGATTTTCGCGACGGAAAAAAGCACAGAAACGACATTCATTAAGGCAAACATTAGTGTAGTTAATATTGCGGTCTACAATGAAGGTAACAGTGTTGCCAGGATGTTTTTCTTGGCGGATTTTATTTGCTTGTTGACCTAATTCTAAAATATCACCATGTTTTAAAAGGTCAATAGCTTCTTTATCAGAAAGTCTGTTCATTAATCATACCTCTAATTTATTTTATTTTTCGATATAAAGAATCACGTTGAACAGGTGTATAGCCTGTTTCGGTGATGATTTTTTGCAATTGTGTAGTAGTCATTTTCTGACCTGTTTTAGCGCCAGCAGCATGAATGATTTGTTCTTCTTCAACTGTACCATCTAAATCATCAGCACCAAAGGCAAGGGCTAATTGAGCGATAGGCAAGGTGAGCATCATCCAAAAGGCTTTGATATGAGGAATGTTATCCAATACGAGTCGAGAAATAGCGATAAAACGCAAGCTTTCATAAGATGTAATAGGTTTTATATTGTCTAATTGAGTATTTTGCGGATGAAATGGGAATAAAATAAAAGCTTGGAAGCCATGTGTTTCATCTTGAATTTCTCTAAGTGTGAATAAATGCTGTAATCTTTGTTCTATAGTTTCAATATGACCATAGAGTTCAGAAGCATTAGTTTTCATACCGAGTTTATGAGCTGTTTTTATAGTTTCAATCCATTCTTGTGTATTGGCTTTATTTGGGCAGATTTTAGCACGGATTTCATCATTTAAAATTTCAGCTCCACCACCTGGGAGAGAATCAAGACCTGCTTGTTGTAAAATAGTTAAGACTTCGTAAATGCTTTTTTGAGAAATCTTGGCAAAATGAACTATTTCCACAGGTGTAAAAGCTTGAATATGCACGTTAGGTAAAAGTTTTTTTATGGATTTGATGATTTCTATATAGTAATTAAAATCATTAGTAGGATGTAGAGAGCTTACAATGTGTATTTCTGTTAATCCTTTGACATGAGCGATAGTATCTTTGATTTTAGTTTCAACATCTTCTTTAGTTAAGACAAAACCTCGTTTATCACCATCTTCGCAAGAGAAAGCACATAGAGGGCAATTAGCAGTGCAGATATTGGATAAATTTATATGGCGGTTGATATTATAATAGACTTCTTTTTGGCTATGACGTTCTTTGGCTTTTCTTGCCCATGTAGCTAAGTCTAAAATATCAGCGTGTTTGTATAGATATAGTGCTTCATCAAAAGATAAACGCTCTCCATTTTGAGCTTTTGTTATAGCTTGTTGATTGATATTCATAAATAAAAATCCTTTACAAAATAATTAGCTTAATATGTTCTGATTATATTGAAATTGCAATCACATTCAGCAGGTATTCTGCCTGTTTGTTTGATTAAATTGATTAGATTATCACGAGTGAGTGCTTTTGGTGAATTTGCTCCAGCATCGTGCATAATCTTTTCTTCGCTGATAGTGCCGTCCACATCATTTGCACCAAAGCCTAAAGCTAATTGAGCGATAGGTAAAGTGAGCATTACCCAATATGCTTTAATATTATGAATGTTATCAAGCATTAATCTACAGATAGCCATAGTTTTTAAATCGTCCCAAACATTAGTGCGATGAACAGTTTTACCTAATTTTGTATTAGCAGGGTGGAATGGGAAGCAAATAAATGTCTGAATACCACCTGTTTCATCTTGAAGATTGCGAAGTGTGATTAAATGGTCTACACGTTCTTCAATAGTTTCAATATGACCATAGAGCATGGAAGCGTTTGTCTTGATACCAAGCTGATGAGCAGTACGAGAAACTTCTAACCATTCTTGAGCCGTAGCTTTATTAGGGCAGAGTTTCTGACGAATTCGGTCATTTAAAATTTCAGCTCCACCACCTGGCATAGCTTCAATGCCTGCATCTTTTAATTCTTGTAATACTTCACGAATGGATTTTCCAGAAATCTTAGCAAAATGAGTGATTTCCACGCCAGTAAAACCTTTTAAGTGAAGTTGAGGAAATTTTTTTTTGAGCATTTTAATGATATCTACATAATAAGAAAAAGGCCAATCAGGATGTAATCCACTTACAATATGAAGATTTTTTATATTTGGATCTTTGCAGGCATTGGCTACTTTATTATAAATTTGCTCCATAGTCATAGCATACGCTTTTTTATCTGTAGCTTCACAACCGAAAGCGCAAAAATCACAAAGAGCTGTGCAAATATTAGTTAAATTTAAATGACAATTTACATTGTAATAAACGTAATCTCCGCTGATACGTTTACGTACTAAATCTGCAAGATAACCTATGCGAGCAAGGTCATTGGAGGCAAAAAGAGCCAAACCATCTTCTTTTGTTAGACGCTCATTATTTAAAATCTTTTGTTCTATTTTATCTAATGTATTAATCACGAGAACACCTCTTAAGTTAAAAAATTCACTTATTAGATTTTACTCTTTTTTTATATATGTATCAACTATAATTATTGAATAGGAAAATAAGTTTTATAAATATTATTAGTGAATAAAATTTTGTGCTATAATAAAAAATACTTATTAATTTTGATGAGGAAGGATTTTTATGGATAATTTGATTTTTAGCTTGAATGCGACCATACCAGTCTTTTTGATGATGGTATTGGGTATGATTTTTCGCAAAATAGGATTATTTGATGAAGCTTTTATTACAAAAATGAATAAATTTGTATTTGTGGTGGCTTTGCCTGCATTATTATTTGAAGATATTGGCTCAGCTAATTTTTATGAAGCTTGGGATACTACATATGTTTTATACTGTTTTGGGGCAACTTTGCTTAGTATATTGATTTCTTTTTTCATTTCTATACCTTTTAGAAAAAATGTTTCTCAAGGCGAATTTGTGCAGGCTGCATATCGCAGTAGTGCTGCTATAATTGGTATGGCTTTTGTACAAAATATTTATGGTGATTATGGTATGGCTTCTTTGATGATAATAGGTACTGTGCCTTTGTATAATGTGATGGCGGTTGTCGTATTGGCTTTATTAAAACCTGGTCAAAGTAGTTTAACTTTTGCCTTGATGAAAAAAACTATTAAAGGTATTATTACTAATCCTATTATATTAGGTATAGTAGTGGGCGTTATTTGGTCACTTTTGAAAATTCCAACTCCAGTGATTGTACATAAGACTGTATCTTTACTTGCTGTTTTGGCTACACCTATGGGGCTTATGGCTATGGGAGCAGCATTTAAGTTTCAAGGATTTAGTCAAAATATAAAGCCTATTATTGTTTGTAGTGTTATGAAATTAGTTGTATTTGTAGTGTTGTTTATGCCATTTGCTATTTATTTAGGCTTTACAGAAAGTAAATTGGTCGCAGCATTGATTATGTTGGGTTCAGCTACAACTGTAAGCTGCTATATCATGGCGCGGAGCATGGGCCATGATGGTAACTTAACTGCTGGAACAGTAATGCTAACAACTCTTGGAAGTGCGTTTTCATTGACTTTCTGGCTCTATATATTAAAATGTTTGAACCTAGTATAATAGAGTTAAAATCTAAATTAGTTATCATTTTAAGATAATGTATATTTTTAGATTATAAACTCTATATGATGTAAAACCCTTAGGAAATCTTACTTCCTAAGGGTTTTTAAATTATTAAATTGTTAGTAGGTTTTTGTATAATTATTTAGTTTAATTTTATACTATATTAGGATATAAAAAATAGATTTAATTCTTTGAAGAAGATAATTTATTTTTATAAGATTCAAGATTATTAATAAGATAATCAATTTCTTGTTTTTTTAGTAAACTAAGAGAATTATTAAACATATAAAAACCACTTGTATTTTTACGTAATTTATTTAATAAGTAATTTATACTATCTAAGTCATTGGTAAAATATTCATTGGCATTGTCTATATGGTAAAAAATATATAGTATTGTACTAAAATTAGATACTTCGTTTTTATCAGCTTTTATTAATTTTTGTATAATCATATCTATATCTAGATGTGATAAAAAACCTCTAGATAAGTAAAAATCATCTTTATGTTCTTTAAAATACGTAATTATTTTATTGTCCCATTTATCTGTAAAAAATGATTGTGGTACATAAGTTAATTTATTTAATATACTTTGTTTTAAGTTTTCTGTATAAGTATTAGATATAATATTATATATACGAGTATTTTCATTAAATTTTTCTAATATATTGAAAGATATATCCATTTCATTATTTATTTTATTAATCATACAAGTTTGATATTTTTCTAAGTCTATAGAAAAACCTATATTTTTTAATTTTACTAATTTTTCTATTATAGAAGGGTATTCTTGGATGGGATATAAATCATTTTTCAATTCTTTATATAATTGTTTTAAATAAAAATATATTTCGTTATCTGATGTAAAATTTGAATAATATTTAAATTTATGCAAAGCTAATTGTCTATGTTTTATTATATAAATAAAATCTTTTTTTATTTTATCTTTATCAAGATGATGATATAGCATAAATTCAGAAATAAAACTATTATCAATATATTGATTGTCAGTAATATCGTCATAATTGAGATTATTAATATGTTTTGATTTTATTTTAATAGCTAAGATAAAAGTAGATTTTAAACAATTATAAATTTCTTTATTAAGATATTTTTTAGGTGTATAAGATATTGAAGATAATATAGGATATAGTTTCTCAATAGATATGATACCAAAAATAAGTGTACGAATATTTGTATGTTTTTTTTGTTTAAATATATTTAATATAGTAGATTTATATTTTAATAATCTTTTTTGTAGTTGTTTATTTCGACAATATTTTTCAACTATAGTGTCGTATAAATCTTCAAAATTAGGATTATACTTTATAGTTATCATAATAGTTTTTTCTTTTGTTTTGGTATAAAGGTCTTTAATAGAAAATAAATAATGTACACGATCTATTAATTGCTCTTTATCTAATTGTTCTTTTTTTTGATTATTATCAGTAGATAATTTGTTAAAGTCTATTTTTTCGTTTAGTGTTAACATATATTTTTCAGGAAGATTATTATAAAATTGGGTATAATTTATCTCTTCTTCATTAGCAATAAGAACAACTTTTATATTATTTTGTTCAGTTAATGTATTTATGAAGCTAAGTAATTCATTAATATCTATTTTACATCGTTCAACATCATCTAAGAATAATGAGATATTTTTTAAATCTATAAGATCTTCAAATTTAGGTAAATCATCTTTAGTTATGTTAAATCCTAAAATATTTGAATTATTAAGTGCGTTTAATCCTATATTTATTGCTTTTGAAAATAAATTTAATTTATTAGTTATATTTTTTCCTCGTTTTTCTCCAAATTTATTTTTAAAGAAATTTTCAAATAGAGTTAAATATATTTTGTTAGTTAGTTCGTTAAGGTCTTTTATATCATACAGCGATAGATAATATATATTAGTATATTTTAGAGAACTATCATTTTTTAAGGTAGGTATAAGCTTTTCTTTTACAAAGAAAGTTTTTCCTGTACCCCATTTGCCATCTATTAAAATAGCTTGTGTATATCTGTCTTCTAATAAATAATCTGTAACAATATTTATTAGTTTATCATTATTTATATTCATAATTATTATTTTCCTTAAATTTCTTCTTTAGTTATATAATATTTTTCTAACATATTTTCTATTTGTATATAATTAATTATTATAACATAAAAAAATACACCTCAAAGGTTAATTGGAATAACTTTTAAGGTGTATCTTTTTTATATGGTATTTTATTTAGAAGAGGCAAGATAGTTATCTAGGGTTTCTTGAGCATGTTGGGCTAATTGTGTATTAACTTTTGCATCTAAAGTGTTGATTATATCTTGTAATTGAGTTTTGCTAAGTCCTGCATTGATACCAATATTTAGATGGGATAAAAGTTGACTTTCTGTTCCGTTCATACTTGCTAAAGCAGAGATTGTAGCAATTTCACGTTCTGGATAAGTCAAGATATCGCGAGCAAATAAATCACCAAAAAGATGTGCTTTTAACATGTAATCAATGCCAGAAGAACTAGCAATATTCACTGGTGCTCCTGCTAATTGAGTTTGAACTCTAGTACCTAGAGCTAAAATATCTGTATTTGCTGGTAATGGTGTTGCATCATTGCCTATAGTGTCATGAATATTTTTGCTTTGTCGTTCGGATAAAACTTCATCTACAGTAGCAAGACCATTTAAGGCACGAGGAAAACCACAATAAGCATAGAGATGAACCATTATTTCTTTTGTTTCATTAATGGTTAGTCCACTATCTAAGCCTTCATTTATAGCTGTTTTTAAATTATTTAAATCTCCAGTAGCTGTATAAGAAGCAATAGGAATGATAGCTTGCTGTTTTGCTGTCAAAGAACCAGCTTGATAATTAGCAAAACTAGAAGTTATTCCTAAGAATAAAACACTACAAAAGGTCAATATAGATAGTAAGTATTTCATAAATATCCCTCACTTTTAAATGAATTTTATTAAAGGTTATAGCCTATTTGATATGCTTGATTAGGAAATTCTGTACGTTCAATGATAGGACGAGAGCCACAACCAATGGCTAAAACTTTGCCGATATCTTGCCATTCCATATAACGCACTAGAGTTTCATAATGATGAACTAAAGCTTCCATAGTCCAATCAGCACTATTATAAGCAGTTGCCATTAAAATTGATTTTTTACGATGCAAGGAGCCTGTACGTGAATAAAATCTATCAACAACAGTTTTTATTTGGGCAGACATACCATAATAATAAAGAGGTGTAATTAAAACAATTAAATCCGCACCAATTAATTTTGGCATAAGTGTTTGTTCAATAGCATCGTTTTGAATACAAGGCCCATTCATACCACAATGGTCACAACCTTGGCAAGGATGAATATCTTCAAATGCAGAATTAAAACGAAAGACTTCATGTCCAGCACTTGTTGCTCCTTCAATAAATTTATCAGCTAATAAAGCTGAAGTTCCTGCTTTATGAGGACTACCTGTAATAACTACAATTTTCATTTTATTTTCTCCTATATGATCATTAGCATTAGCTGTTGTTTCAGGTTTATTTGTCAATGCAGATAATCCACAACCACTCAAAAATAAAGTCAATAAACCTGAACCACTTAATTTTATAAATTCTCTACGATTCATAATAAATTCCTTCTTAATTAGAGATAGCTTCAATAGTTACTGTGCCTGATAGCTCGGATATTATATCTTCACCAGAAATAACATGTCCTAGTTCGTATAAATCGTTATTAGCACGGAAATCATCGTAGAAAATAACGACATCTCCCCATGGCTCATAATAAGCTAAAGTTCCAATTTTTGGTGTAGCTTTAGGTGTATTTTCTACAGATAATTTTTGAGGAGGATAAAATATTTTTTCGTTATTACTATAATTTTCTAGATTAATAGATAAAGGAAGTTGATTATATAAATCATTAGCAGCAGGACTATTGTTTAATTCTAAGGTAACAATGTCATTGTTAGATGTTGTTAATTTTATAATTTTTTGATTTGTATTCGTATTAGTTTCTGGCTGATTAGACGAAGTTGTTGTTGCTACATTTGTATTTGTTGTGTTATTTGTGGTTTGTGATTCTGCACTACAAGCTGTAAAAAATATAGTTGTAATTAATAAACTTAAGAGTAAAATAATATTTTTCATGAAAATCACCTGCTTTCGTAATAATCATTGATGATTTAATAATTAAGATATGTGTATATTATCTTTTTTTAAGCAGAATTTAAAATCAGATATTGGAATTAATTTTAATCCGTAATGTGCAAGTGTTATAAACAATCCACTAATAGATATATAATCTAATATAAATAATGGTAGGGATTGTGTAGGATCAAAAAACACAAAGTTATTTTGATAAAACATATACGATAATAAATCATAATGTAGAAATGAATTTAAACCGTAAAAAGCAATAATTAAGGATAAAATTAAATTTATTTTAGGAAATGCTTGTAATATTTTATTTATGGCTATAGGTAGCCTTTTTAAAATCAAATTATAAATCATTTTCCAATGTAATCCACAATGAAGACTGATAAAGCAAAATCCCCAATATGCAGATAATAAATGTATAATACGAGCAAAATTTATTAGGTTGATATCATATATATTAGGAATATAGTCAAGAAAAATAAGACTGGATATAATTAAACCTAACATGGAAATAAGAGTTCCTAAATTTATGATAAAAAAGATTATTTTTTGTAAATTAAATTTAAAATGAAATAAAGAGTAATAATATTTTTGGTGATTAAAACAATGAATAATAAACAATATACATAGAGCAATTCCTATATATTCATGTATTTTAATGCCGATTAAGGAATATGACATACAACCCAATAACAAAATAAACATACAAATATCGATTAATAAATTTAATTTAAGTTGTTTATTCATGATATACTCCTTATGTTTATGGATGAAAAATAATCAAATGTCTAGTTTGGATAACCATTTTTTTACTTCTTGTAGATTAATACTGCTACCATAATTAGCAAATCCATTTAAGACAGTAGCATTTTTGCAAAGTCTTTTTATATCTTGAGGAATATGACCGAAGCCACCTCCACCATGAGTACAGAATGGAATGACTTCTTTATTTATTAAATGATTTTGATTTTGCATAATGAAAGTGAGTATAGGTGGTGCAATAGTACTCCACCAATTAGGTGAGCCGATAAAAATAGTGGAATATTTATTTAAATCTATTTGAATATCTTTGATGTCAGGTTGATAGTTTTGAGAAATTTCATGTTTAGCTTGATTGACAACTGCATTATAGGCTTGGGGATAAGGTTTTTGTGGAATAATTTCTAAACAGTCAGCATGAAGTTGTTCGGTAATAATTTTTGCCATTTTGCGTGTATTACCAGAATGAGAATAATAAACTATTAATGTATTAGACATATAAATACCTTCTTTTATAAAAATTTTTAATATAAATTTATTTATCTATTAAATTTTCTTGTGATTGAGGATATCTTGCACCTTGAAGATTGATGGAATTTAAATGTTTGTTAATCATGGATAATTCTTCAGCAGAGAATTTTACATTTATACTATTGATATTTTCCAGTAATCGAGAAACTTTTTTAGTTCCAGGAATAGGTACTATCCAAGGTTTTTGAGCTAAAAGCCAACCAAGAGCAATTTGTGCAGGTGAAACTTGTTTTTCTTGTGCTAATTTTTGCACATATTCGATTAAAATATAGTTGTGATTTAAATTTTCGCTATTGAAACGAGGTATTTGACTGCGAAAATCATCTTTAGCAAAATGAGTATCTTTATTAAATCGTCCTGTTAAAATAGCTTTACCTAAAGGACTGAAAGGAACAAAACCAATATTAAGCTCCTCAAGAGTAGGTAATAATTCTTTTTCAACTTCACGATACCACATGGAATATTCACTTTGTACAGCAGTTACAGGGCAGATAGCATGAGCTTTACGGATAGTTTTGGCACTAGCTTCCGATAATCCCCAATGTAAAATCTTACCTTCTTTGATTAAATCTTTCATAGTTTCTGCTACTTCTTCAATAGGAGTTTGCGGGTCAACACGATGTTGATAATATAAATCAATATAATCTGTTTGCAATCGTTTTAAAGAGCCTTCAAGTGCATTGCGAATATCTTTAGGTTTACTAGAAAGAGCCACTGGTCTATTAGTATTATCCATTTTATGAGCTAAATCAAAACCGAATTTTGTAGCGAGAACAATTTGGGAACGATATGGTTTTAATGCTTTGCCTAATAATTCTTCATTTGTATATGGGCCATATACTTCAGCTGTATCAAAAAAGTTAATGCCTAAATCAACGGCCTGCTGTAATACGAAGATAGCTTCATTTTCAGGAAGATATGGCGGATAACTTTGAGTAAATCCCATACAACCTAAGCCCAAAGCAGATACTTTTAATTTATCTTTACCTAAATATCTATATTGCATAGCTATGCCTCCTTTAATTATTGGATAAATTTAATATTGTGTAAGCAATAAACTTCGTTTATATCGTGTAAATCAAGAATAATGCTATGTTTTTTATCTAATTGAGTAAGAGCATCTAATTTTTCTGCTGTTAAAGTGAAATTATTTAGTTGTATATTTTCTTGAAGATGTGTATAATTCGTAGATTTTGGAATACTGATGATATTATTTTGTTTTAGCCATTTTAAAATAATCTGTGCTGTAGTTTTGTTATATTTTTTAGCTAAAGAAATCAATAGAGGATTTTCAAAAATTTTTTCTTTACCTTCAATAAATGGAGCCCATGCCATAGGTTTTATATCATATTTTTTCATGAGTTTTAATAATTTTTGTTGTTGACAAAGTAAATGAAGTTCTATTTGATTAATTGCTGGTATAATATTATGACTTAAAATTAAATCAACTAATCTATCTGGTAGAAAATTGCAAACGCCAATAGCTTTTATTTTTCCAGAAGCATATAATTCTTCCATAGCTTGCCAACTGCCATGGTAATCACCAAAAGGCATATGAATAAGATATAAATCTAAATAATCTGTTTGCAAATTTTCTAATGTTTTAGCAAATGATTGTTTTGTCTTTTGGTAACCAGCATCTTGTATCCAAACTTTAGACGATATAAAAATGTCTTCACGAGGAATTTGACTTTTTTTGATTGCTTTGCCAACAGCTTTTTCGTTGCCATAACAAGCAGCTGTATCGATTAAACGATAACCCATTTTTAAAGCATTTAATACAGTATGTTCACATTCGTCAAGATTATTTATTTGATATACACCTAATCCTGTAAGTGGTATTGTTACTTGGTTGTTTAATGTAAGTTTATCCATTTGTAAGTACCTCGGTTTATAATTTAATCTTAATCCTTGTAGCTAACTCTAGGTCAATAATTTTTTTATTATTTAGTATATTTATGTTCGATTTTGTAACGAAGATAATTTAAGCGTTCTAATTGTTTTTCACGGAAATGGATTTCATCAAGAAGTTCATTGCGTTTTTTATTTAAACTATATAGTTGTAATTTATCACTATGATTGTTTTTATCGAGCAATAAACGCATATAATTTTCAATTTCTTCAATATTAAAACCTATATCATGTAAGGTCATGATTAAACTTAGATTTTCTAAATCACTATCATCATATTGCCATGAACCCATGACTTTTTTTACGGCATTACATAAACCCCATTTTTCATATTCATGCAAAATTTCTAGGGGAATGTTATAAAGTTTGCTTGCTTCATCAATTGTCATCTTAATACTTCCTTATTTCGTTTTAATTGAATTTAATAATGAGCATTTTATTTTGCAAAATAAAAAAGTAGGTATTCTATTTCTTTGAACACCTACATTGTAATATATTTGTTTAATTATGACTAATACTTATATTTCATAATAAATAATGCTTTTTAAGCATTTTTAATACTTTTGATAAAATGAGACATAGTTTGTGAATATATATGATTTTTCTTCCAAATGAGAACTGCCCCTGTTTTTATTTCAGGAAACAATGGTATGAAGCGTAAGTCTTGATACAAGTTATCAAAATTAAGATTAAAACAAAGGGCTACACCAATTTGATGTTTTACCATATTAGCAGCATTTAAAATTAGATTATACGTTGCTACAATATTTAGTTTTTCTGGAGAATTATTAAACCAATTAATTAATTCATTTTGTACTGCTATGCGTTTGGCAATAATTAGTGGTTCATTGATTAGATCATCAGGTGTGATAAATGTTTTTTGAGCTAATCTATGTTTTTCATGGACTAAAATGCCCCATTGTTCTTTTTGCGGTAAACGAAAGAAATTATATTTACTGATATCAACTGGTTCAGTTACTAATCCCATATCTAAAAGACCATTTTCTATGCGTTCTTTAATTTCATCTGCAGTAGTACTATGAATATGGAATTTTACTAATGGATGAACTCTATGGAAATCTTTTATTTTTTGAGATAAATATGACATATTTTGAGTTTCCCCACAACCTATAGAAATTTCTCCAACTAAATCATCGCATTCTTTTGTCAGCTCTTGTTGTGTTTTTTCCATCAAAGAAATTATTTCATTGGCTCGACGACGCAATAACATACCATCTTCAGTTAAAATAATGCGATGTTTACTTCGTTGAAATAAAGTTACTCCGAGTTCTTCTTCTAATTGGATAAGTTGTCTAGATAAAGTGGGCTGTGTAATATGCAATAAATTAGCTGCTTTTGTTATATTTTCTTCGCGAGCTACCATTAAAAAATATTTTAATAAACGAAATTCCATAAAAGCACCTTCTAAAATTTTTATTTGATGTAATTATAGGATATATAAATATATTTGGCTAGAATTTAATTTGCAGGTATTTATTATTTAATAGCGAATAAATTTTTATAGTGGATAAATTTATGGTTAGGAAGTGGATTTATGAGTTTAAAATTAGTTATAGCGGAAACAATAGGTATAGATGAAAAAACATTGAATGAATTAGCAAAAGATATTTTACCTCAAGATGTAGAAATCAAATATTATAATTCTTTAGCAGATAGCGATGAAGAAAAAATCAAACGCTGTAAAGATGCTGATGCAGTGATAATAGCTAATAAACCATATAGAGAAAATGTTTTAAAAGCATGTAGTAATTTAAAAATGCTCTCTGTTGCTTTTACTGGTGTAGACCATGTAGATATGGATTATTGTCATGAACATAATATATTAGTTTCTAATTGTTCAGGATATGCAAATGAAGCTGTTAGCGAGCTTGTAATCGGTATGTGTATAAGCCTATATAGAAAATTAGCTGAGTGTGGTATGGCTACAAAAAATCATGAAACAAGTAATGGTCTTCGCGGATTAGAACTTTGTCGTAAAAAATTTGGTATTATTGGAGCAGGTGCTATTGGCTTAAAAGTAGCAAAATTAGCTAAAGCTTTTGGTTGTGAAGTATATTGTTATCGCAGACATATTCCTGAAAATAGTGAATTTGAATTTGTGGATATGGATACTATTTTAAAAGAATGCGATATTATTTCACTGCATATGCCACTTACAAAAGAAACTACATGTATGATAAATGCAGAAAAAATTGCTTTAATGAAGAAAAATGCTATTTTAATCAATACAGCTAGAGGAAAAGTTATCGATACGCAAGCTTTAGCTGATGCTTTAAATAAGGGAAAAATTGCTGGTGCAGGCATTGATGTTTTTGATACAGAACCACCTATTGAAGCAGAAAACCCATTGTTGACTGCTAAAAATGTTGTGTTATCTCCACATATTGGATTTGATACGCAAGAAGCTATGCAGAAAAGAGCTATTATAGCTTTAGAAAACATTGCAAAATGGATTGAGGGAAAACCACAAAATATTATGTAAAATAATTAAAATAAATAATAAGAACTATATCTTATTTATAGTATAATTAATATAGAAGAATTAAATAATGATGAATTTTGTATGACGATAATAAAATTGTTCTTTTTGTTATTTTCATAAAAAGTCTTCATGAATTAATACTAAAAAAGATAGGAGGGCTTATTATGAAAAAAAGATTACTAAAAAGAGCAATTTTTTTTATGATAAGTTGTAATATAGTTATTTTTACACCAGCATGGGCAAGTCAAGAAACAAAAAATACAATAACTTCACCAAGTATAGAAGTATCTGATGGAGATATAAAAAATGTAGTGAATGATGATATTAATATTATTGATACAAATGTAAATGATGAATATGGAATATTTTCTGATAATGGTGGAAAATTAAATATAGATGTAGACAGTTTAACTATTGAACATAATATTGATAGAAGTAATATGTTTACAAGTATTTTATCTCAAGGAAATATTTCCCAAGGAAATAACTCGTCAATAAATATTAAAGCTGTTAATGATATTAATATAGATAATACGGCACAAGAATTAGCTCAGATAAATGCTATAAATGTAAAAGATAATGCTAGTTTAAATTTATTATCTAAAAATGGAGATATAAATATAAATAGTAATTTAAATATTAATAGTTTATTAAGTAATCTAAATAATAGTATAATAAATGTAGAAAATAATAGTGTACTTACATTAAACGCAGAAAATATAAATATTAATTCTACTATAACTGCTAGTTATAAACAAAGTTTATTTAATAATTATGGAATTAATGTAAAAAATAGCCAATTAAATATAAATAATCAAGAAAATATGCACATCAATTCTACTATTAGTGGTAGAGGTTTTGATAACTATGGAGTATATGTTTATGATAATCTAAACCAGGGCAGTAAAGTTGATATTGTAAATAATGGCGATCTAATTATAAATACAAATGATAATAGCAGCAGAAATCATTCCTATGGAATTTTTGTTATCAATGAAAATAATACAGATGACGAAACAAGTGTAAATATAAATAGTAAAAATAATGTAGTAAATACAAAATCTACAGGTATAGAAGTTTCTGGTGAACTTAGTAATGTAAATATAACAGCTAGTGCGGGTTCTAATGTAATTAAAGCTTTAGGTGATGTTGATAGTACAGGAATAGAAGTCAATGATAATGGAACGCTCTATTTAAATGCTAAAGATTATAATATTGTTACATCTGATTACACAGGTATACATGTTTCTTATGCAGATGATAAACAAAGTAATATAACATTAAATGCTAATAATAATATTGTAAATGCTGTAGGAACAGGAATATTGAGTTTTTCTAATGGCAATATTAAATTAAATGCTTTAAATGGTAATAACGCCTTTACTAGCAATTATATAGGAATTAGTTTAATGGATAATAGTCAAGTTAATTTAAAAGCTGATAAAGGTGAAAATTACTTTAAAATTGATGAAGGTATTGCAATATTATCCAGTCAATCTAATGTATTGGCTCAAGCTAATAAAAATATATTAGAAGGTATAGAAGGTATTTCTAGTATAGATAAATCTGAAGTTAAATTACAGGCTACAGATAGTAATGTAATTAATGCTAAAAATTTTGGTATCTATACTAAAGAAGAGGGCGTAGTAAATTTAAATGCTACTAATGCAAATAATACTGTATATGTAGAAACTGGATATGGAATAAGTGGTAATGATTCAGCTATAAATATCAATAGTCAGTCAGGAAATAATAGTATAGAAGTAGCCCAAGGAATAGCTATTGAAGCAAATAATGGAAGAAATATTTCTCTAAATGCAAATAAAGGGCAAAATAATATAAAAGCAAGTGATAGTGCTATTTCTGTAAATAAAAATAATATTGATAAAGATATTGCTACTACAAGAACAGATACAATAGTAAGAATTATAGGAAAAGATAATATTATAAATGCTGTTACAGCTATAGATAATATTGATGGTGGCAATGTTGAAATAATAGCTCGTGAAAATAATTCTATTGATGGATTAGTAAATGTAGAAAATAAAGCTAATACAAAAATCCAAGGCAAAATAAATTATTTAAAAAATGATAAAGATAATGCGATAGAGTCTAATAACGCTAATGTATTAGTACAAGGTGATAAAAGTACAATAGAAGCTACAAAAGGTATTTCTACTGTAAATAATGGAATCGTAAATCTTCAAGCTACAGATAGTAATACTATAAAAGCTCAAGAATTTGGTATTTATACTAAGGAAAATAGTCAAGTAAATTTAAATGCTATTAATGCAGATAATATTGTATATGTAGATAATGGATATGGAATAAGTGGCAATAATTCAGCTATAAATATCAATAGTCAGTCAGGAAATAATAGCATAGAAGTAACCCAAGGAATAGCTATTGAAGCAAATAATGGTAGTAATATTTCTATAAATGCTAATAAAGGGCAAAATAATATAAAAGCTAATGATACTGCTATTTCTGTAAATAAAAATAATATTGATAAAGATATTGCTACTACAAGAACAGATACAATAGTAAGAATTATAGGAAAAGATAATATTATAAATGCTGTTACAGCTATAGATAATATTGATGGTGGCAATGTTGAAATAATAGCTCGTGAAAATAATTCTATTGATGGATTAGTACATGCAGAAAATAAAGCTAATACAAAAATCCAAGGTAAAGTAAACTATCTAAAAAATGATAATGGTCAAAGTGTTATTTGGGCAGATGATGGCAATATTGATATTATGGGAACTAGTATTATACAAGCCAATTCTCAACAAGTAGCGCTACTAGCAAATAACGATATGAACAATTTAAATCAGGGAATAATTACAGCATCATTTGGTCAAAATAGTGTGATTAAAGGAGATATTATAGCTAAAGATAATGGGCTAATAAAATTGAATGTATCAAATAGTAATGATGATGTTTCAGGATTGATTATCGAAGGTAATATTTTAGCTGAAAATCAAGGAAATATTTCTTTAGATATAGGAAATAATAGTTTAATTGCAGGAAATATAAATGATTATAGTTATTTAGCGGATTTAAATAATCGAAATTTAAAACAAGAAAATTTGGCAGGTAATATAAGTATAGATTTTAATAATAAATCTAGATGGAATGTAGTAGGGCAAAGTTTTATTTCTAAGATTAATACTAAAGAAAATAACATTATTGATATGGTGGGATATAATAAAGAAAATAAACCACATAGTTTAATGGTTAAAGAATTTAATGGCGATAGTAATTTTGTGATGAATTTAAATGGCAATAGACAAAATACAGATATGGTTTATTTAAATTCAGGCACAGGAAATTATAATGTTATTTTAGTAAATGCTGTAACTAAAAATGATATAGGGCAAAATGGTTTACGTTTTGCTACAGTTGGTGATAAAAATAAGCAAGTTTTTAAAAATGCAGTAGCGTATAATGATGGATTTTTTAATATTAAATACCAAATAGCTTCAGAAGATTATGATGTGAATAATGGAGAAAATACATTATATAATAATGGTGATAATAGTGATTTGTTAACAGAAAATCGACCAGGTAATAATATAATTAATAATATCTTTGGCAATAATGAAGATGCTGTTAATTATAAATTGGTAAATATTGAAGAAAAAACTTTATCTAATGCAGGTAAAACTATATTAAACATGACTAAGGCTAATTATGATGTAGCGCTCTTCATGGGACGATTAGATAAACGCATGGGTGATGTGCATTATTTAAATAAAAATGATGATGGTATATGGTTTAGACTTCGTCATGATAGAATTGAAAAAGATTTAGGATATACTGTTGATGGGAATATGTATGAATTAGGATATGATAAACTTTTTCTTAGAGACGATGGTCAAGAACGTTTAGGATTAGCTTTTGATTATATGAAAGGGTCTACTTCTTATGATGATATAGCTGGCAAAGGAAATAATAGTAGAAAAGGTATCTGGCTTTATGATACATGGATTGGTGATGATGGTCATTATAGCGATTATATTTTGAAATGGGGTCATTTAGAAAATGATTTTGAAATAGTTGATACCAAAAAATTGAATTTAATTAAAGGTAATTACGATAATGATGTATTTTCTGCTAGTGCAGAATATGGCTATATGAAAAATTTAAAAAATGATTGGTATATCACTCCTCAAGTTTAATTACAATTAGCTAAAGTAACAGGCGCAGATTACATTACAAATCAAAATACTAATGTGCATGTAGATAATATTGATAGTATTATCGGTAGAGCAGGATTTAAATTAGGCAAAAATTTTGGTGATAATAAGAAAAATACTTTTTATCTAAAAGCAGATATATTACGAGAATTTTTAGGCGAACAATTTGTATCAGTTAAAGATGTTACTTCTGATAATGAATATGTTGGTTTTAAATATGACCATAGTGGTTATTGGTATGATGTTGGTTTTGGCTTTAATATTGAAACTAAAAAAGATTCATATGCATTCTTAGATATTGAACGCAGATTTGGCAATGGAAATAAAAATTCATATCAAATTAATGCTGGTTTTTACTGGGCTTTGTAATTGAGAATTTATAACTTGTAATCAAAGATATAGATATGCTATTATAGTACTATAGCAGGTTTAAGTTTGTGGGGAGGATAAATATGTTATTGACTATTTTGATGATTATAGATGCGTTAGTAGCAATTGGCTTGATTGCTTCTGTGCTTATGCAAGAAGGTAAAACTGCAGGCATGGGAAGTTTATCAGGACAAAATGAAACAGCTTTTAGTAGCAGTGCTCGCGGTATGGACGCATTAATGGCCCGTTTCACTGTGTTTTTTGCTGTACTGTTTATGATAATTACTTTAATCATAGCTAAAATGGTAGCATAAAAAACTATTCTCTATCTATTTGAATTAATTTAAAGTAGATAGAGATTTTTTTTTATCAAATAGTGTAATATTTTATTTAATAAGTCATTTATAATAATATTTTAAAATTTAGGAGGTATTTTTATGATTACTAGTGGTGCAGAGCCATTTTTGTTACCTGGAGGTTCAAAGGGTGTATTATTGATACATGGATTTACAGGCTCGCCTTCTGAAATGATATTATTAGGAAATTATTTATACAGACAAGGTTATACTGTATTAGGTGTGCGCTTGGCTGGTCATGGTACAACTGTAGAAGAAATGGCTAATACTAATTGGCATGAATGGTATCATAGTGCATGTGATGGATATCATTTATTGCGTGGCATTTGCAGTGAAATATCTGTAATTGGTCTATCTATGGGCGGTTTATTAGCTATGCGAATTGGCAGGGATTTTCCTGTGAAAAAAATAATTTCAATGTCTGCTCCTGTATATATAGCTAATGAACGCAATTTAAGATTTTTACCACCACTTGAAAAATCAGTGGGACGATATCAGCGTAAAAATAGACGAGAATTACCTGAACTAGCTAAGAGATACAATGTATCTTATAATAAAATGCCACTTGTCTGTGTGCATCAATTATTAGAGATAATAGCCAAAACAAAAGAAATTCTACCAGAAATTTCAAAACCAATTTTGATTGTTCAAAGTAAAAATGACCATACAGTAAAAGAAGAAAGTGGTCAATATATTTATGACCATATTGGTAGCAAGGATAAACAATTATTTAAATTGAATTTTTCAGGTCATTTAGTTACTTTAGATATTGAACATGATAAATTATTTAATAAAATAGAGAAATTTTTGAAATAAATTATTTAGAGATTAGATAGAGGATAAATTTATGAGTTTACAAGAAAAAATAATGGAATATATGCAAACTAAAGCTAAAAGACCGATGAGTCCGGAAGATTTATTATATGCTTTGGCTTTAGAAGCAGATGAGATAAAGCAATTACCCTCTGTGATGGAAGAATTAGAGCGAAAAAATCTATTAATTCAAAATCGAAGCGGTCTATTTGGTTTACCAAAACATATGAATTTGGTTATAGGGAAAATGAGTATTACAGCTAAAGGATTTGGTTTTGTTATTCCAGATAATGGGCTAGAAGAAGGTAAAGCTAAAGTTGATGATATTTTCATTCCTGCTGGTATGTTAAATTCAGCGATGAATAATGATAAGGTTTTAGTACGCATTACTACTGAAAGAAGTAGTTTTACTAAGCGTGAAGGCGAAGTTATTCGCATATTAGAACGTGCTAATAATAAAGTTGTAGGTACATTTGAAAGCAGTAGAACTTTTGGTTTTGTAGTTCCAGATGATAGCCGTTTAAATCAAGATATTTTTATTGAAGGTCGCAATTTTAATGGGGCAAAAGTAGGCATGAAAGTAGTTGCTGAAATCACTAAATGGCCGACAAAAAATCATAGTCCAGAAGGGAAAATTATAGAAGTTCTTGGGAAAATAGGTGCACCTGGTGTAGATATTTTATCAGTAATGCGTCAATATGATTTATCAGAGCAATTCCCTGTAGATGTACAAGAAGAAGCTAAACAGATTGAGCAAGTACCTAGTAAGGCAGAATGCAATAAACGCAAGGATAGACGCCATTTACAAATTGTAACTATTGATGGTGAAGATGCCAAAGATTTAGATGATGGTGTTTATGCAGAAAAATTGCCAAATGGGAATTTTTTCTTAGGTGTATATATTGCTGATGTTAGTCATTATGTAAAAGCATTTTCACCTTTAGATAAAGAGGCATATAATCGTGGTACAAGTGTATATTTAGCAGATAGAGTTATTCCTATGTTACCTGTAGAATTATCTAATGGTATCTGTAGTTTAAATGCTGGTGAAGATAGACTTTCCATGTGTGCAGAAATGGAAATTGACTCAAATGGCTCTGTTATTAAATACGATATTTTCCCTACAGTTATTCATGTATATCGTCGATTAACGTATAAATTAGTAAATCGTATCTTAGTGGAAAAAGATGTGCAAATGATTGAGGACAATCAAGATATTTTGCCATTGTTGCATAATTTAGAAGCAGTATATAAAGTTTTAAATAAACGACGTCAAATGCGTGGTTCTATAGATTTTGATATTCCTGAAGTTAAAGTAAAATTGAATGCCAAAGGTCAAGCTGTAGGTCTTGTAAAACGTGAGCATGGTTTGGGTGAATCTATCATTGAAGAATGTATGTTAGTGGCGAATGAAAGTGTGGCCGAATATATGGCTAAAAAAGAATTACCTTTTATTTATCGTGTGCATGAAGAGCCTGTAGAAGATAAAATGTTTGCCTTAAATGAATTATTGGCTAATTTTAATTTGCATTTAAATCGCAATACTGAAGGTGAAATTGAACCTAGAGCTGTTCAAGAAGTATTAAATTCTATAAAAGGAAAGCCAGAAGAAAAAATTATTTCTGCTGTAGCTTTGCGCAGTATGCAACAAGCTAAATATAAAGCAGAAAATTTAGGGCATTTTGGCTTAGCTGCTAAATACTATACGCATTTTACTTCACCAATTAGACGTTATCCAGATTTAATCGTTCATCGTTTATTAAAAGAACAATTAAATGGAAAAATGACAGCAGAACGTCAAGAAAAATTGAAATCAAGATTACCTGAAGTGGCTACACATACATCTAAACAAGAGCGTGTGGCTACAGAAGCAGAACGTGAGACGACTTTAATTAAAGAAATTGAATATATGGCTCGTTTCTTGGGTAATGAATTCCATGGTATTATCAGTGGTGTTACTGCTTTTGGTATTTTTGTAGAATTAGATAATGGCGTAGAAGGTTTAGTTCATGTATCTACTATGGTAAATGATTATTATGAATATATGGAGAAAGAATATGCACTCGTTGGCGAAATGACTAATTTCAGATATCGTTTAGGTGATGAAGTAACTGTTATTTTGACAAGAGCAAGTATCAAAGAACGTTCTATTGATTTTATTTTAAAAGATAATGGTAAGATGCCACTTGTTTTTGAAGATGATATAATCGCTAAACCATTTTTTACAGAAATCAATAATAATGTGAAAAAAGATTTAAAGATTAAGGAAAATTTTTCTAAAGAAAATAAAGCAAGCAAAAAGCAAGCGGATAAATATAAACGCAAAAAACGTAAAGATAAAGAGCATAAAAAAATAGAGGAAAAAAGAAAGAAATCTATTGCAAAAATAGAAGGTAAGAAAAAAGATAACAAGAAAAGTGCTTTTTATGATAAAATTTATACGAAGAAAACTCGTAAAAAAAGTGGCACCAAAGAACGTGTGCGTGATAGAGTTTCAAAAGGCAAGCGCCGTAAAAAATAAATATTTTAGACAATAAGTAAGGTTGATTTTATGGGAAAGAAAAATGCAAGTGTAAAAATTGTTTGTGAAAATAGAAAGGCTCGTCATGATTATTTTATTCATGAAACATATGAAGCTGGGATTGTTTTAGTAGGTACAGAAGTTAAATCTCTTCGTGCTGGCAAAGCTAATTTAAAAGATAGCTTTGCTAAAATCAAAAACAATGAAATCTTTTTGGATAATATGCATATCAGTCCTTATGAACAGGGCAATATTTTCAATCATGATCCACTTCGTGCTAGAAAATTACTGATGCATAAAATAGAAATAGTAAAATTATCCAGTAAGATCAAAGAAAAAGGTTTTACATTAGTACCATTAAAAGTTTATTTTAGCAAAGGTAGAGCAAAAGTGGCTTTAGGTCTTGCTACTGGTAAGAAAAATTATGATAAACGTCAAGCTTTGGCAGAAAAAGCTGCAAAACGTGATGTTGAACGTGCATTGAAAGAACGTCAAAAATATTAAATATAGCTAAGTGAGATGGTGATTAATTATTTATGTGGGAAAAGATAAAATCTATATTAACTACTACTAAGTATCAAGTTAGAATTGGCTTGGCTGTAGTATTGATATTTTTAGGCGGATATAATTTATTTTTCATCGGCGATGATGAAGGACATGGCGATAATATTTCTATAAAAATAGAAAGTGGCATGTCTACAGAAGAAATTGCTCAAAATTTGCAAGAACATGCTATAATAAACAATGGTCTTGGTTTTCGCATTTTAGCTCGTTTGGAAGGTAAGGATACTCAATTTAAAGAAGGTATTTATTATTTTCGTGTGGGTATGAATATAAATTCTGTTCTTGATAGATTGGTTCAAGGGCCAGAAAATCAAGTAGTTAGAATAACTGTTCCAGAAGGCTTCACTGTAGAAGATATTGCTAATTTATTAGAAAAAGAAAATTTGACTACAAAAGAGGAATTTTGCAAAGTAGCAAAAGATTATACTCCATATGATTATATGAAGGAGGCTACAGAAAATAAGGATATCAAATATGCTGTAGAGGGTTTTTTATTTCCTGATACTTACGATATTGATAGGTCTTATGGTGCAAAACAAATCATGCAAATCATGGTAGATAATTTTGACCATAGGTTAAATAGTGAAATGCGTGAACGTGCTAAAGAGGAAAATTTATCTATTTTTGAATTGGTAACTATGGCATCTTTGGTGGAAAAAGAAGCTAAATTTGCAGAAGATAGACCAATTATCGCTGATGTATTTTTCAAACGACTAGAAAATCATATGATGTTACAATCTGATGCGACTATTCAATATGCTTTAGATGAACATAAGGAAGAATTTAGCATTGAAGATACAAAACTAGATTCTCCATATAATACGTATCAACATGAAGGATTGACTCCAGGGCCAATTGGAAATCCTGGTCTTGCTTCTATTGAAGCTGTATTATATCCAGCAACTACAGATTATTTGTATTTTGTGGCAGATAGTGAAGGTCATAATCATTATAGTGTAACATATGATGAACATTTAAAAGTTATTGAAGAAATATATGGTGAATAAATAATAAGTAAGAGGAATTAAAACGTGGAAGCTTTATTTAAGCAAATGGAAGATTTTGCGAAAGAAAATAAAGTACCAATTATCAATGAAAATGGTAGAAAGGTTTTTATTGAGATAATAAAAAAATATAAGCCACAAAGAGTTTTGGAAATTGGTACTGCGATAGGTTATTCTGCATTATTAACTACTTATTATGGTGCAGAAAATGCAAAGATTATTTCTTTGGAATTAGATGAAGAACGCGCAAAACAGGCTCAAGATTTTATAAATCAATCTGCATATAGAGAACAGATTAAAATTATTTTAGGTGATGCCGCTAAAAATATAGAAAAACTAGATAAAAATTATAAATTTGATATGGTTTTTATCGATGCAGCGAAAGGACAATATCCTGATTATTTGCAGAAAGTATTACCATTATTAGCTGATGATGGCATTATTTTAGCTGATAATGTATTATTTCGCGGTTATGTAATGAGTGAAGAAAAGCCACCTCGCCGATATAAGACGATTGTAAAAAGATTGCGTGAATATATTGCTATGGTAAGTGATACAGATAAATTTACAACAGAGATTTTTGAAAATGGCGATGGTTTGGCTTTAACTAAAAGATTGAAAACTAATTAATTATTTGGAGGAACAATGCAAAATACAATAAAAAAACCTGAATTATTAGCACCAGCAGGAAATTTAGAAAAATTGAAAATGGCTATTTTATATGGAGCAGATGCTGTATATCTTGGCGGAAAACGCTTTGGGCTTCGTGCTTATGGCGGTAATTTTTCTAAAGAAGAAATGATTGAAGGCGTCAAATTTGCTCATGAACGTGGTAGAAAAGTTTATGTAACAGCAAATATTTTTCCGCATAATAATGATATAAATGAGATTTTACCATATCTACAAGAATTGGTAGAAGTTGGTGTTGATGCTGTTTTAGTATCTGATATCGGTTTATTCATGCTCATTAAAAATGAAGTGCCAAATCTTGAAGTTCATATCAGTACACAGGCTAATAATACAAACTGGAGAGCTGTTAAAGCATGGCAAGATTTAGGAGCAGAACGTGTTGTATTAGCTCGTGAACTTTCTTTTGCTGAGATAAAAGAAATTCGTGAAAAAACTGATGTGGAATTAGAAATGTTTGTACATGGTGCAATGTGTATTTCTTATTCTGGTCGTTGCTTAATCAGTAATTATTTAACAGGTAGAGATTCTAATCGTGGAGCATGTACTCAACCTTGCCGTTGGAAATATAATTTAACTGAAGAAAAACGTCCTGGTCAATTTTTCCCTGTAACTGAAGATGAAAATGGAACATATTTCTTTAATTCTAAAGATATGTGTTTACTTCCTTATCTAAAAGATATCATCGAATGTGGTGTAGATAGCTTAAAAATTGAAGGTCGCATGAAATCTATTCATTATGTAGCTAGTGTAGTAAGTGCATACCGTCATGCTATCGATAGTTATTTTGAAAATCCAGAAGAATTCACGATTAAACAAGAATGGATAGATGAATTAAATAAAGTTTCTCATCGTGAATATACAAGTGGTTTCTCTTATCATAAAACTTCTTGTGATGATCAAATTTACAACACAACATCTTATGAACATACATCTGATTTTGTAGGCTTAGTACTTGATTATGATGAAGAAACTAAAATTGCTACTATACAGCAACGTAATCATTTAACAGTTGGACAAGAAATAGAATTCTTCCAGCCTGATGCACCTTTATTTAAACAAACTATTACAGAAATGTTTAATGATGAAGGTATTTCCATAGAAGTAGCACCACATCCACAACAGATTATCACTATGAAAATGGATAAACCTGTTGTGCCATATACAATTTTAAGACGTGATGTAGTTACTGAAGAAAATTAAATAAAAAAGCGTTATAATCTGAACTGCACCCCAAAAGTTGTTTTTTGTCCAACTTTTGGGGTGCAGTTCAATTATTAAAAGAAAAAGGCATTATCCAAAGCATGAGCCGAAAAGGCAATTGCTT